>Ga0247840_10001181_pt1 | contig 52190 bp, 64 predicted proteins | sample LaCruzMarch2015__FD_192404 | JGI IMG/M metagenome (GOLD analysis project Ga0247840, IMG submission 192404) | Freshwater microbial communities from meromictic Lake La Cruz, Castile-La Mancha, Spain - LaCruzMarch2015_17m | ecosystem: Environmental > Aquatic > Freshwater > Lake | place: Spain... | reverse complement strand
CCTAATCTTCGGTGGATACGCCGATACTTGGTTCTTGTTTGCCATATGTTGTTAATTAAGGATGGTTAACCTTTGTCACCCCAATCCTAGCAGACTGTCACCTCATATGGTTAACTGTACATAGGGTTGACTCCAACTAAGTATTTTGTTAATATGTTTCTGGTAAACAAGTAATGGAAAAAAATGGTAAAAATCAAGGGTCTTCCACCAAGGGAGGCGAGGTTGCTGTTGGCACAGTGATAGAAGCTTTGCCTAACACGTTATTCCGCATATCTATGGGTGAGGACAAAGAAATTTTAGCCTATTTATCTGGAAAAATGCGTTTGCACAGGATTCGTGTCCTGATTGGAGACAGAGTGGAAATGGTTCTCGATCCTTATGGAGGCAGAGGCCGTATTACTCGAAGATTATAATTGCTTACTACAACAGTCACGTTTAGTGATGTTGGAATTTTTTTTAACAAAATGAGCCTGTTCGAAATCTAAACATTAAATAGGCCCAATAATACTTGTCCATTAAAATATTCAAATTTTGGTTGTAAATTATATAATATGATTTTCGCTCGAAATTTGAATATTTTAAAAAAGAATTAGATTACTCACAAGCTCAAATGAAAATCCGATCAACAATTAAAAAGCGATGTGCCCAATGTAAAATGGTCAAACGACGGGGACACCTCTATATTATTTGCAAAAATAAGCCCCGACACAAACAAAAGCAGGCTTAATTATTATTTCAATATTTAAACAGAATTATGCGCATCTCCGGTATCACACTTCCCAATAAAAGAATTGAATACGCCCTAACGGCAGTTTTTGGAATAGGTATTACTCTTGCAAAAAAGATTGTCGAAGAAGCCGGTATTCCATTAGGCAAAAAACCAGATAAGTTGTCTGTAGATGAGGAAAATAGTATCCGTCGTATTGTTGAAAAGTTTAAAATTGAAGGAGATTTAAGACGCGAAATTAGCGCCAACATTAAACGATTAAAAGATATCGGTTCCTATCGTGGCTCACGCCATGCTAAAGGATTACCAAGTCGCGGACAACGGACTAAGACAAATTCCCGTACTCGTCGTGGTAATACTCGCAAAACTATGGGTTCTGGTCGCAAGAAAGTAGAAAAGAAGTAGTTAAAAATAACGAGCGTAGCGATACTTATCCTGCCCTGCAAAAAGGGATCCTGAGTCAGAGTGGGGTAATGACATTCAAATTCGCAAACTCATAAGAATATCAATCAAATTATCATGGGAAAGAAACGAATAATTAAAGCAGGTACAGGAGATTCCGGGTCAAGGACCGCGGCTTCTTCTCGTGGTACAAAAAGAAAAATTGAACACGGTACTTTGCATATCAATTCCACTTACAACAACACCACCATGCTTTTAGCCGACGAAAAGGGTAACGCCGTAATGTGGTCATCCTCTGGTTCGCTTGGTTTCAAAGGGGCCAAAAAGGGTACCCCATTTGCAGCTGGTAAAGTGGCCGAACAATTGGCCGACAAAGCCATTACTGCTGGGTTGAAAGAAATTAATATTGTTATAAGAGGTGTGGGAGCAGGACGTGAATCTTCCGTCCGTTCGTTTATTTCCAAAGGGGTAGCAATTGCTTCCATCAAGGACGAAACACCAGTTCCTTTCAATGGCCCAAAGCCAAAGAAACCACGTCGTGTCTAAAGCTTTTAACCGGAATTTCCATAATAACGAGATATTAAACATATGAGAGTTGGACCAAAATACAAAATAGCACGCAGACTAGGAGACAGAATATTCCCTAAAACACAGGGGACTAAATTTACTGTGTCTGGCACAGAAAGAAAGATCCGCAGTAAAAAAGGCAAGCGGTCTATGAGTGAATATGGTTTACAACTTATTGAAAAACAAAAGGCCAAATATACTTACGGAACTTCTGAGAAACAATTTTCAAATTATGTAAAGAAGACTCGCATCATGAAAAATGATTTGCCAGCTGCTAATCTATACTGTGCACTGGAATCACGTTTAGACAATGTTGTCTTCCGCATGGGCTTAGTAAATTCTCGCGCTTTTGCTCGCCAAGCAGTTTCCCACGGTCACATTACCATTAAAGGACGTAAAGTGACGATTCCTTCTTGTGAAATACATGTTGGCGACGTAATTGGAATTCGCGCTGGAAGTAGAGAAAATGGAATTTTCCGTGAATTAGCCGAAAAGATGAAGAATCATACCGCTCCAAATTGGTTGTCAATTGACCCATTAAAAGTTGAAGCAACTGTTAAAGGTTTACCTTCCTACAAGGATAAAGAGCCAAATTTGAATTTCGAATCTATCTTGGAATTCTATAGTCGTGTATAGACTCTATAAATTTAAAAGTCGCGCTTATATTATAAACAATAGTTTATTATTAGCTTAGTCTCATCATTGCAACATGCCAGATTTTAATATCATCTTACCTTCAAAGCCGGTTGTGATCACGGAGAGTGAAATCTCTGGGGTTTATGAAATTGAAGGCTTGTATCCAGGCTACGGCCATACTTTAGGTAATTCTTTACGAAGAATTATCCTTTCGTCTTTGCCTGGCTATGCCATTACCTCCGTCAAGATAGACGGCGTAAATCATGAATTTTCCACCATTGACGGTGTAAAGGAGGATGTCATCACTATGATCCTCAACTTGAAGAAGGTCCGTTTCCAAATTATTGGGGATGAACCACAGACAGTACATTTGGTTATAAAGTCTGCTAAAGAAGTTTTGGCTGGTGATATCAAAACTACTGGAGGAATCGAGGTTGCCAACAAGGAACAGTACATCTGTACTGTAACCGGTAAGGCAAATCTTGATATTGAGATGAATCTGGAGAAAGGTTTGGGTTATGTTTCCAAAGAGATTCTAAGTAAAGACAAAGTAGAAATCGGCACCATAGTTATGGACGCTATTTTTACTCCAATTCGTCGTGTTAGTTATGAAGTAGAACATATGCGTGTTGGTAATCGTACTGATTATAACAAATTGCGTATTTTCATCGAAACTGATGGTTCTATGACTGCTCGTGAGGCTTTGGAACAATCCATTGAAATCATGATTCACCAATTGAAAGCTATCATTGGTTTTAAGGAGGATGTGGAGGAAATAATCACCACAAATGAAGAAGAATCAGCTGAAAGCGGTGAATTTAATGAAAACGATGAGAAGCAAGAAGATACTCTTAAGACTCGTATTGAAGACCTAAATCTTTCTGTTCGAACCCAAAAAGCTCTTGCTGCTGCTTCTATTCGCACGATTGGTGGCTTGACGAAAAAGAAAGAAGATGATTTACTGTCTATTGCAGGCTTAGGTCAGAAGGGTGTCGATGAAATCAAGAAGGCCTTAAGTACTTTTGGTATTAATCTTAAATAAATGATCAGTACCCTAGTCACCCCGTTGAAGAATAGGGATCAGGATTAAAGTATTCCAGTATTAATTTTATGAAACATCACTCAAAAACCAGAAAACTAGGACGAACCAAAAGTGTTAGAAAGGCTCTTATTCGGTCATTAGCCGAGGCTTTGATTTTAAATGGTAAAATTAAGACTACAGAAGCCAAAGCCAAAGAACTTCGCCCATTCATTGAAAAATTGATTACCAAGGGTAAGAAAGGTGATTTGGCTGCACGTCGCGTAGCAATCTCTCGCTTGATTGGTGTTCAATTGGTGGGAAAGCTGTTTTCTGAAATTGCACCAAAATTTGCTGATCGCAACGGTGGCTATACTCGAGTTGTAAAATTACCAGCTCGTGGTGGAGATGGAAGTAAAATGGCCATTATTGAATTTGTCGCATAAATATTATGACTACCAGAGAATATACAATTGATGCAGAAGGAAGAACACTTGGACGGGTAGCCTCTGAAGTCGCCGGTATTTTGTGCGGCAAAGATTCTCCAGATTACGCTCGTAACTTGGTGAGTAATGTAAAAGTAACTGTTTCCAATATTTCTAAAATTAAAATAATGAATGATAAATTGAATTCTCGCTACCACAAACATTACACTGGTAATCCAGGTGGCCTGCGTGTTCAAACCAACGCGGCTATTGTCACAAAAAAAGGTTATGCCGAATTATTACGCTTGGCAGTTCATGGAATGTTGCCAAACAACAAATTAAAACCACTTATGCTTAAGAATTTAATTATTACAGAATAAAATGGCAACTACCACAGATAAAAACCGATATATTGAAGCCGTTGGACGTCGCAAGACTTCTAGCGCCCGCGTTCGTTTAACCAAGAGTACCAAAGATACTTTTGAAGTAAACGGTAAGCTAATGAAAGAATACTTTCCAACTGCTGAAATGCAGTCGACTGTAGTAGAAGCTTTGAAAACTACCAATTTAGAAGGTGTATATGCTATTACCGCTAAAATTACCGGTGGCGGGATTCATTCCCAAGCCGAAGCCTTACGCTTAGGTATTGCTCGTGCTCTTCAAGCAAATGAACCAGAGCTTCGCAAACCTCTTAAAGTAGTCGGACTTCTAACTCGTGACCCACGTGCCAAAGAACGCCGTAAGTTTGGCTTGAAAAAGGCTCGTAAGTCACCTCAATGGTCTAAACGCTAGTTTAGCAAGAACGCTTGATTACTGCCGCAGTGGAGTAAACGATAACCAAATAAACTTAGAAAACACTCAGACTGACTGAGTGTTTTCTTTTGCTTATTTTTTTGTATTATTATTTTGGACTCAATCCGGAATCCAGTATAATATAATCATGAGTAATTATTATGTGTACATACTTTACTTTGGTTTATTACAAAATCACAAATGATGTCGCGAGTGCTATTGCGAAAAGAATTTAAAAAATTGGAAACGGGAATGGAAAATTAAGTTGATTGAAAAGAATAATTCTTTATGGCAAGATTCGAGTAAAGACTTCTAACTAGATTTTGAGTTAAGTAGAGCCGTAAATTTCTTTACGACTTCGTCACTTGAAACCTTACGACTTGATTTTTGTAGTGCAAAAATCAGGAATGACACAAAAATTATGCCCACAATCTCTCAACTCCTCAAAGAAACGAAATCTCTCGCTAATCCAATTCGCGCTAAAAATCTGAGCTGGTTTTTTAAAACAGGAAAAGGGGATTATGCCGAAGGAGATAAATTTCTCGGTCTAACTGTCCCTATTTCTAGGACTATAGCTAAAAAATATACTTCATTAGTTTGGCCAGAACTCACCAAACTTATTCAATCTAAATATCACGAAGAACGTCTAATTGCTCTTCTTATTCTCATTGAAAAATTCTCCCAGACCATTAAACCAATTTCCCAAGAGCGATCCTTAAAGAATTTATCAAAAGGGGAGTCCTTTCGACGGTTAATCTCATCAGAACAAACCAAAATCTATAAATTCTATCTGGGTCATACCAAATGGATTAATAATTGGGACTTAGTCGATCTTTCTGCCCCTAAAATTGTCGGTGCCTACCTATTTTCCCAGTCTCAAAATCGGAAACCTTCGGATAAATACCCGGTACTTTTTAAATTGGTTAAGTCTAAAAATCTTTGGGAAAGGCGGATTGCAATCGTGACCACTATTTATTTCATCAAACAGCATGAGTATCAGCCAACTTTAGACTTAGCCGAGATTCTTCTTAAAGATAAGCATAATTTAATTCACAAATCAGTTGGATGGATGTTACGCGAAGTTGGTAAAGAATCAATTACTTCACTCACGACATTCATTAAAAAGCATTACAAAGCAATGCCTCGTACCATGCTTCGCTATGCCATAGAAAAATTTCCCGAAGAAATTCGGCAGGCCTATTTAAGGGGTGACATTTAATTTTTAATAATCAGTTATAATTTTTTTATGGAGAAAACCCCAAATCATGCGAATGTTGTTTTTTTGTTGGAATTGCTTAAATTGTCCTAATATCTTGGGATTAAAACCACTGATTAAATCTACTCGATTAGCGGTTTCTTGATTCCTTTACTAGAGAAGAGTAAGCTATAAGATATGGTAATCACTACTCCCAAAGACTATTTTAATAACATTATTAACCCCCCAAAAATGAAAAAGAAAAATATCATCTTTATTGTTGTAGGTATCGTTTGTATAATTTTAATCGGCTATTTTTTGGGGGGGAAAGAAATCGCTTTAGCTCCATCAAAAAGTCTCAAATCAGATTCTACTAATAAAGAAAAAACAATTATTACTCCTTCAGCAAAAATTATCATTTCTAATCAAATCCCTGGGGAGATAATTTTGGTAGCCAAAGTGACAATGGCTGCAGATGGCTGGGTAGCTGTCCATGATAATAACAATGACAAACCAGGAAATATCTTGGGAGCCTATTTCTTGCCAACTGGTATTTATGAAGATACTATGATTCCACTTTTGCGTGGAGTTGTCGATGAAAAATCCTATTTTGTTATTATTCACAAAGACGACGGTGACCGAGTTTTTGACTATAAAATAGATACTCCAGAGATTAATTCGGCTGGCCAGATGGAAACCGTCGGTTTCAACGTTATTGCTGAAAGCCCAAAGGGTGAATAATTATTTGTATTTTTTAAGTAGGAGCGACTCCTCCAAATTAAAAAGACTTGGGAGCGCGACCGGCGTGAGCTGATTCTTATGCGTAAAAATCACGTCAGAATTAGCAAATTCTGACGTAGATAGAATAGCAAGAAAATATCCGTGCTTTTTAATTTGGAGGACGAGCGAGTTTTGTCTGTTGATTTTTTATTTATATATAGTATAATTTACTTTATAGTTATAACCCAAATTATTTCTTTTGACAACTAGCATACAGTGTAAAAATTTTTTAAAATACTATTCTGAACTAAATATTTAAATCTTAATATAACTAAACTAAATCATGATAAATGGCGAAGAAAATAACATTGAAGAAGAAATTATTGATGACGTAGTTATGAATGATGATGAGTCTACTTCCAGTGATAAACTAAAGAAACTTCGAATCGAATTGAAAGCTTGTCAGAAAGACCGCAGTGAATATCTTACAGGCTGGCAACGAGCAAAGGCTGATTACCTCAATCTTAAAAAGGAAGAAGAAGTTCGTCGAATGGAAATGGGTAGGTTCGCTAAAGCTGATGTTTTAAATGATTTAATCCGTCTTGCTGATAGTTTTGAAATGGCTTTTGCCGACAAGACTGCCTGGGAAAACGTTCCGGAAAATTGGCGTAAGGGAGTAGAGTATATTCACAGCCAGTTACTAATCGTTTTCCGAGATCACGGACTAGAAGAAATCAATCCATTGGGAAAAATGTCTGATCCAGCTCGTGATGAAAGTATTGGTATTATTGAAACAGAAAAAGAAGAAGATGATAACAAAGTTTTAGAAGTAGTTAAAAAGGGATATTGTTTAAACAACAAAATTATTCGTCCAGCTCAAGTAAAAGTTGGTAAGATAAAAGAGTAGAAATCTGTCATTGCTGATTTTTGCACTACAAAAATCAGGTCGCAAAGTTTCGAGTAATAAAATTGCGAGAAATTTGGGACCATGCAAGAACCGGTATGACACAGTAAAAATATATTATAAAAAATATTAATTAAATTAATAAAAATATTATGGCAAAAATCCTTGGTATAGATTTAGGTACAACAAACTCCGCAATGGCCTATGTAGAAGGTGGCGAACCTAAGATTGTTGAAAACAGTGAAGGCAACCGCACTACACCATCTATTGTGGCCATTTCTAAAGGTGGCGAAAGACTGGTTGGACTTTTGGCAAAACGCCAAGCAATCACCAATCCAAAAAATACTATCTATGGTATTAAACGTTTGATGGGTCACCCTTTCAACGATCCGAATGTGCAGAAAGATAAAGATTCTGTATCTTTTGCGATTGAGAAATCTGATGAGGGGGGAGTAAAAGTAAAAATTACCGATAAATCATATCGTCCAGAAGAAATTTCGGCGATGATTTTACAAAAATTAAAGCATGATGCTGAAGCTAAGCTTGGTGAAAAAATCGATGAAGCTGTAATTACTGTTCCAGCCTATTTCGATGACTCCCAACGCAAAGCCACTAAAGACGCTGGTGAAATTGCTGGATTCAAAGTTCGTCGTATTATCAACGAACCAACTGCCGCCGCTTTAGCTTATGGTTTCAATAAAAAGAAAGATGAAAAAATTGCCGTTTACGACTTTGGTGGTGGTACTTTTGATATCTCTATTCTAGAAATTACCGGTGGAGCCGAAGGTGAACAATCCATTGAAGTAAAAGCAACCGATGGAGATTCCCATATGGGTGGTGAAGATATTGACCAAGACATTATTCATTTTATTGGTGATAAATTTGCCAAAGAAAATGGCATTGATATTACCAAAGATGAATTAGCCCTTCAACGACTAAAAGAAGCGGCGGAAAAAGCCAAACACGAACTTTCAACTGTTTTGGAATCAGAAATAAACATTCCTTTTATCACTTCTAATCAGGATGGTCCAAAACACTTATTGATCAAATTTACTCGAGCAGAACTTGAAACTTTAGCTAATAAATATATTGAACGATCAATCGAGATTAGTAAACGAGCCGTAGAATCTTCTAGTTTTAAAATAAGTGACATTAATGAGGTAATTCTCGTTGGTGGTCAGACCCGTATGCCCGCTATTCAGGAGGCTGTAAAGAAATTATTCGGCAAGGAGCCAAACCGTTCCATCAACCCAGATGAAGTGGTAGCTATCGGTGCTGCAATTCAGGGTGGTATATTCCTTGGTGATGTAAAAGATGTTTTACTTTTGGATGTTACACCACTTTCTCTCGGTATTGAAACTTATGGTGGTATTGCCACAAAATTACTTGAAAAAAATACAACTATTCCGACTACTCGCTCCCAAGTATTTTCTACCGCCGCTGATAATCAGACTTCAGTAGAAATTCATATTGTTCAGGGTGAACGTGAAATGGCTGCCGACAACAAAACTCTTGGCCGTTTTATTTTAGATGGTATCCCTACATCTCCTCGTGGCTTACCACAGATTGAAGTATCTTTTGATTTGGATGCCAACGGTATTTTGTCTGTCAAAGCAAAAGACAAGCAAACCAATAAAGAACAATCTATTCGCATCGAAGCCAAAACCAGTTTATCTAAAGAAGATATCGAACGAATGAAAAAAGATGCCGAACTTCATGCTGACGAAGACAAAAAGAAAAAAGAAACTGTTGAAGTTCGCATTGGCGCTGACCAAATGATCTATACTGCTGAAAAATCACTCAAGGATGCAGAAGGTAAGATTTCTGATGATCTTAAAAATGCTGTTCAGATTAAAATTGATGAAGTTAAAAAAGTTAAGGACAGTGAAGACCAAGAGGTGATCAAAAAAGCTTCTAGTGAATTATCCTCTGAAATGATGAAAATTGGTGAAGAATTACAAAAGCAAGCAGCAGCCAATCCTGAACCAAAATCAGAAGAAAATAAAGAAGGAGACAAATCAGCCGATGATAATGTTAGAGACGCAGAAGTTAAAGAATAGTCAAAAAAATTACGAGTTACCTGCCTACCGGCAGACAGGCGAATGACGAGTGATGAATAATTACAAACTCTTTTTTGTGTCATCCTCGCGAAGGCGGGGATCCAGACCCCTCTCTTTTTGAGTGTCATTGCGAGCGAAGCGAAGCAATCTCATGCTTAAAATTAATTCAGATGGTTTCGGGGTACCTCGCAATGACAATTTTACTCATTACTCATAACTCGCAATTCGTAACTATTTATAATGAAAAATTACTACGAAATCCTAGGCATTAAAAAAGGCTCTTCCAAAGAGGAAATTAAAAAAGCCTTTCACAAATTAGCTCATCAGCACCACCCAGACAAAAAGGGTGGTGATGAGGCTAAATTCAAAGAAATAAACGAAGCCTACCAAATCCTCTCAGATGACTCAAAGCGTGCCCAATATGACAATTTTGGGTCTTACAATGGGTCTACAGGTGGACCAGGAGCCGGTGGTTTTGGTGGTAATAGTGGTGGCTTCGATTTTTCTGGTTTTACTGGTGGCAATGGTCAAGGTTTTGAATTTGATCTTGGAGATATTTTTGGCGATATCTTTAGTGGTGGCCGTAGTCGCGGACCAAAACATGGTCGCGACATTTCTGTTGATATTCAAATTTCTTTTGCCGATTCTATCTTTGGTACAGAAAGAAAAATTGTGATTTCTAAAATCGGCACCTGTGAAATTTGTAATGGCAATGGCGCCGAACAAGGCTCGACCTTAAAAAAATGTTCAACCTGTAAAGGTGAAGGGGCCATCCACGAAAACAAGCGCACAATGTTTGGAACTTTTGCTTCATCACGCGAATGTACTACGTGTCATGGTCAAGGTGAAATTCCTGAGAAAAAATGTCACATCTGTCGTGGTGAGGGAGTATTAAAGAAAAATGAGGAAATAAAAGTCGCCATTCCAGCTGGTATAGAGAGTGGGCAAATGATTCGTCTATCTGGCAAAGGCGAAGCTGTGCCCCATGGCGTATCAGGTGATCTATATGTAAAAATCTACGCTGAAAAAGATAAGGTCTTCCATCGCAATAATCAAAATATTGAAATGGACTTGGAGATAAAATTGACCGAAGGTCTCTTGGGTGGCGAACGAGAAATTAAAACTCTCGACGGCAATATGACAATAACCATTCCAACTGGAATTTCATCTGGTGAAGTTTTGCGTGTTCGTGAAAAAGGCGTGCCTAGTCGTGGTGGCAAACGCGGAGATTTATTAATAAAAATAATTATAAAAACTCCTACTAAATTATCCAAACAAGCCAAAAAACTAATCGAGGAATTAAAAGAAGAGGGACTGTAATCTAAATTCAAAAGGACCAACCTTAAATCAATCCTTCGATTTCTTTTCTTGTGTCATCCCGGACTAGATCCGGAATCCATGCCCGTATATAAATTTTTATAATAATAATCTAAATTTTCGCTTGAACGAGAATAACATAAAGATTTTAATAACGTCCTCTTCGGAATGCGTTCCGTTTTTCCGGGGTTTCCTCTGGGTCATTCATCCTCGCCCTACCAGTGGGGATTTCGTCGGGCGGTAAGAAAAAACCCCCGCAGAATGAATTCTACGGGGGAGGTGATGAAACTAACGTTGAGGAACTGTATCTGAGACACATCTCGGCTGTTCTCTTTGTGTGGTATCGCTGGTCGGGGATGGACATTCTTCCTTACTTTTTTTGCGTTCAGCATTAGACAATTCGATGATCTTTTTTCCGGTACATGACCGAAGATCAAAATCGCCTTTTTGAATGGGATTTTTTGTCTTAGCCAATATCCCTTGGGGCTGAATCACAACATGAAAACAGCCGTTGACGTGTCTCACGAATTCAACAGCCATTCCAGTGAATCCGCTTGGTTTGTCGGTTACGATAGTTCCAAGGATCTCGAGGGGGACATCAACGGTTTCAAACATCTCTACATCAAACTTCAGTCGCGCCAGCTCCAAAATGAGCCTCTTGATGGGTTGCCCCTCTTCATCGAGTCCTTTTGGCTGAAAAAGATAGTAGACATCTCCACCCATGTTCACAACCCAATGGGTCAAAGTTCCCTTTAGACAGGTTGCCTTATCCAGGCACTCCGTCCCAAGCTTCAGTACTTTCAAATCCATAATATATGTCCTCCTTCGTTATTCTATGTCTCACAACAAAAAATCGTCTAATTAAATAATAATATATATATTAGATAAAGTCAAACTACGCCGGTAATGTGCACATACATTTGGCCTTCTCTACTAGATTAGTAGTTAATGACCATACATATGCTAAAGAACGTGCCAGAAGAACGATATCGCTGGATCAAACCCATTCTAGATAGCTAGATAGAGAGATGACTCAAAGAATTAAAAGAAGAGGGACTGTAATCTAAATTCAAAAGGACCAACCTTAAAAAAGGTATAGGCTAGACGAACCAACTTCTCAAACTTCCGCTTATCATCTTTTGTCCAACCAAGCTGGTTATTACAACTCAGCGAATCCCAAAATTGATCTTCCTGTTTCAATTTGATATCAAACGATGTGGTCTGTATCGCGTGAAATCCTGAATTGTATTTGCGAGTCATTATACACCTCCGATCTTTTTTGTTTTTCCAATATAAATATATTCACAAAGAACGGTTTTTGTTTACCTGCACAATACAACAAAAATAGGGGATTTGCAACTAAGTTACCTGAATTCTAGACTGAAGTGCAATGAATCTTGTTGAACATTTCTGCCGGCGTTTGTCAGGAAAGAGACTTTCTCGGAGTGTGATTCATGAAATCAACTACTTCATCAAGTTGCCCTTGAGTAATAGTACTAAAATCAAATCGTTTGGGAAAGGCTAGACGAAGCCGACAATGTCGTGGTCGTGGCACAACTGAAAAACAAGAAACATGTCATATTTGTGATGGTAAAAAAGTTTGTCAAAGTTGTCATGGGACAGGACAAATAGAACCACGATGACAGTTTCTTATCTCACCTTAAACCCCTCTAAAATATTTAGAGGGGTTCTTTTATATACTTGACAACCACAGAAGCAAAAGGTAGAGTTATGATAGAGTCGGTGTGTATTTATCCGACGATGTAAAATCTTTGCCGAGCAATAAGGCAGAAAGGAAAAATCTAAAATGGAAGACGGCAAACTTCGTTCCCTCGGCGGCTATACCCCGGAAGGTAAGTACCGTGCATTTCAGGTTGAGGATAGCGATTTCAGACTCCCTCCAGCAACCAGACCAGGCACGAACTGTCTATGTGTCGCTATCGCCGTTAAAGAAAACGGTGTGGCGATTAGAAGCTCTTGTGACCCAGAAAAGCGGACTCTTTTCTTTAGTCATCAAGAGTGGGCAGTGTTTCTTGATGGGGTCCAGAAAGGCCATTTCCAACCTATCGGCGGTATCGAATCGAATATGTCATAAGACATATAAGGTTTTGGTCCAAGCAAAAGAAAGGAGACGGCTCGAACAAAAGGAGGGTAAGTTGTTTCTTATCCTCCTTTTTATTTTTATGACAAAAACACTCCATATTATCCCTGGTTATGGCCATAATGTAGAAATGCCAGAATATAAAAAAATTGGAAAGTGTGCCCAAGAAAAGGGGTACCATGTTTTATACGAATCAATTAATTGGACACAGCCGATATCTAAACAAATAATTAAATTAAAAAAAACAGATGTAGTATTTGGATTTTCTCTTGGAGCAACGATTGCTCGTCTTTCATATCAAAAAACACCCTGCAAAAAAATTATCTTGGCATCCAACACCCCCCTCTATAGAATGACAAAAAAAATACTTTTAAAAGCTACTTGTAAAAATATGGCTCTAACTGATGATATTATTCTTATAAAAAATAGATTACTGCAATCAAAATTAACAGTAACATCTTGTGTCTACTTAAGTGGAGATCGTGAAAATTTACGGGGAAAAAAAATTAAAGGTACAAATCATGCTCTCTCAAAATTATATATTCAAACTATCTGTGACCTTCTTTAATCAAAAAAAGGTAGTAGATTTGTCATAATTATTAGTCGATTAGCTTTATAATAAATAGTTCCAAGATAAAGGTTCCTTATAATATTTAAACTATGAACGAAAAAATCAATTTTTTAAATGAAAATAATTCAGAAAATATACCAACAAATAAATATGTTATCTCACAATTAGAAACACCAAATATAAAAGATATCGAGGAAATTATTTTATTAGATAACCAGATTTTCCCGGCTGAAATGTGGGTAGAAGCATCTGAATTAAAAAAAACCATTGAAAGTGGTGGCGTACAAACAATATTAAAAGATGAAAATGAAAAAATAGTAGGGTATATTATTTCTTCACCTTATGAACAGGTGTATAGTAATCTAAAAGAGTTTGATGATAATCTAACCAGAGAAACAGGAGTTCTCTATATTGGTTCCATGGGTATATCACCTAAACATCGAAATCTTAAAAATTTTCTATCATTATGGAAAAATTTTGTTTCTCAATCAAAACAAGCTGGTTACACTAAAATAAATGGTCATTTTAGAAGTTCTCAGGGATTAAGTTCTATAATAGAAAAAAGATTTGGAGGTAAAAAAGTTCACCGAATAGAAAACTGGGCAGGTTTTGGAGAACCTTTTGATTATATTGAAATCAATATTTCTAATGATGAAAAAAATAATACAAACAATACATAAATTACATACCCCTCCGATCTTTTTTGTTTTTCCAATATAAATATATTCACAAAGAACGTTTTTTGTTTACCCGTACAATACAACATAAATAGGAGATTTGCAACTGAGTTGCCATTCTTGACCAAAAGGTTATCTTTTGTTAAACTTTAGATAACCTAAATTACTCATCATTTTACCTTAAATATGGAAAAACTTATCGCCCTAAAAGATTTACGTCTTAATATGGAAAAATACGCCAATGAAGTAAAAGCCGGTAGGTCTTTTATCGTCCTAAAACAAAGTAAGCCACTCTTCAAGATAACCCCCATCGACGATGACAACACCTGGGAAGAAGTTATCAATTTTACCAAAATCAAAAAGGGAGGAGTGGACATTGATGCACTTTTAGCCGCTTTGTAATTTTATGGATAAAATTACAAAAGCTCTGAAAAACTTATCGCCAAACGAAAGAGTGCTGATAAAAAAAATACTTTTAAAAATAAAGACGGGGTCCTTATTGGGTTTTAATCTAAAGAAGTTGAAGGGTCATAATAATATTTTTCGTATTAGAAGTGGCAAATTAAGGATTATTTTTAAAAAACAAGACAATGGGCAATGTTTCATTTTAACAATCGAAAGACGGACGGATAAAACCTACAATAATATTTAACTAAAATAGAAGATGATTATTAAAACAACTCAGGTGGATATCCACTTGAGCTGTTTTAATAATCATTGCTTGGCTTTTTCTATTTGTTTATTCCAGTGTTTATTAAATATAGATAGATTTATCCACCAATTTTCTATTTGCTTCACCGGTAAGAATCGATTATAATATACCCTTATGCTTAAAAAAGCCTATATCAAAATGGCACAAGACAAAATTGTGCATCTATTAAAATTTGATTCGCATAAGCCGTTATATTTGCTTACCCGAGACAATTCATATGAAATAGCCAAACTAGTTGGCTATTGGATTATCGAAAAATTTATTGACTCGAAAGCCTATTTGATCAAGGGAAAGATATCCCCAACCTTATTTCATGTAGTATTATTAATAGAAGAAGATGGTGAATTTTGGATTTTAGATCCATCCATTTGGAAATTTTTTAGATTCAAACGAAATATAATAGTGGGAAAAGTTGACTCCACTGAAGAAGCATTGAAATTGATGGCCGAAACCTATAAGGGGAAATGGCATACTACAGAAAAATTATCCCGCAACCACATCAAATCTCACGAAACAGCACTGATACAACTGATTAAGAAAATGGCTCACGAAAAAGATAATTTGTAATTTGCCCAAAAATTCAGATAAAAAAGGTACATTACATTGACAGTATCTTTTTAATGTGCTAATATATAAATAGGTCTTTGGATCGTTGTAAATAATCAAAATAAAGGGGGGAAGATTCCATGTCTATCCTCTGGGTTCTCGTCATTCCTGCGCTGTATACCATTTCAAACTTGGCGGACAAATGTCTGCTAGACGGCGATGGGGAAGATTCCGAACCTAGAGCATTAATGACTCTGGGTGGATTCTTTTCCCTTTTTGCACTTTTGCCAGCCGGAATTTGGGTTTATTTTTCTCACAGTTCGTTTGGAACATTAGGGAATATTATTCCACTGATGTTCAACGAAATTCTTTTTGTCGTCGCCACTTGGATATATTTGGCAGTCATGAAGAAAGAAGAATCTACCCGGGTAGTCCCTTGGATGCAATCTATTCCGATCTTCGGAATGATTGGTGGAGCGATTCTACTCAACGAAATGCCGAGCGGAGTCAAAATACTAGCCGTCTTGGTTTTGGTTGCTGGCGGTTTTCTTCTCTCCTATCACAACGGTAGAATGAACAAGAAGATTGTTGGCACCATGATCTTGGTTTCGATCATTTTCGCTGTGTATGACGTTATTTTTGCGAAGTACGGGCGCACAATGGACGATTCAGTCGCCATCTTTATCAATCTGGCGGGTAAATTCGTCTGGACATTACTTTTCCTTGTCAACAAAAAAACGAGACAAGGAGTTCTGACCGGCCTTAAGACAAAAATTAAGGGACAGACACTATCTGAAATGACTAGCACAATTGGCAATATAGGACTATGTTTGGCTCTGTTGTACTTTCCAGTCAATGCCGTCCAAGCCCTGTGTTGCTCTCAGCCGATGTTTCTATTGATTGGAGCATTAGTCCTCACTAACTTCTTCCCACAAATCGTTTGTGAGGAGACTGAGGGGCTAACTCTAGCTCAAAAATCGCTTGGGATTATCCTCGTCATTACTGGAGGGGTGATCCTATCAATCTAAGTCGTCTGTTCAAAAAAGTGCATTCAAAAGCGGGCGAGGATGTTTACATCCTCGCCCTTTTCTTTTACTTAATTTTTGGTTCTTTTATATATCCCCACCTTTTCAATTTAACGTAATCCTCATTTATAAATTTCAAACCAATATCGTTACGATAAAACATTTTAGGAATATATATGTGCTTCAATAAATCATAAGTTTTTGTCATAACATCTTTCACCTTTTTCCCCATCTCAGTTACATATAAAATATATCCATGATCGCCAGAAATATAATACTGGCCATGACGATCAACAGACATTTCTTCAAAATGAATATGCTCCAAATTCTTTTTAGCTTCTTCGTCAAAATACACATTGATACCTTTCCAACAGACCCCCTTAGCCTTTTGATTATAAGGAAAAGGAGGAACTGTAACCAAAACGACAATTCCATAACCTTTTCTCCACTTCAAATCATACGGTTTTCCATCAGCAATGGCCTTCAAAAAATCACCCCATGGCGATTGATGGATTTCAGTATGCAAATGAATGATAGGGGAGCCAAAGCGGGCAGTTGCCTCAAGAGGAAAAACCCCTTCTTCGTTAACAATACAATTTATATCAAAATCACCTCGAAAATCTACTTCCTCCAAATAAGGCTTGATCTTTGCAAGTGTCTCTTGAAATAATTTATTTTTCTCATCATCGTCATACCAAGCCAAAGTACCCATTTCGCCGGTCGTCGAACCCAGATCACCTGGATATAGTTTTTTATGCTCAATATTTATCTCAATCGGACCAACCCAATCATGACCGTTGAAATACCGTCCCACGCCAATCTCCACGCCAGTGATTTTCTGTTGTAGTGTAATGACTGTATCTGTATAACGAAGCTTAAAATTCTCCAAAACATTCACAATATCATGGCCATCATCAAACTCGCCAACATAACTAAAATCCTTACCATCATTCCCATTTTGCTTGATTACCCAAGCATGAGGATTCCGTTTAACAAAATTGATAGCGTCTTGTACGCTATCAATGTTAATCAACGGAACGGTATTTAGGCCATAGTGTCCAAAAACTTCTTTGCCAAACTGTCGGTTTTCCTCCAATTTGTCACCTAGTTCACAGCCACCAAAAACTGAGTATCCTTTCTTTCGCAACTGGTCCTGTTTTTTACCATAGCCGACGTTATCAAAAATAATTAAACTATTTTCACCTTTGCCCACCCAAACCAACTCCTTTTTCCAATCAACTGTCTTGGGCACTAAATTTTCCAGATTGTCTCGTCTGTCTTTTTCTATAATATGAAACTTAACATCATGACCCTCCTGTTTCAATCGGCACGCAATATCCGCCCCAATCAGATCATAGGATACAAAAAGGATTCTCATAAATATTAACAGAGTACCATAGTTTAATAAAAATACAAAATTAAGCCCAGGTAACCCCCTCACACCACGTGTGTCATTCCTGATTTTTGATAGATAAAGGTGTCAGGAACATTTAAATATAAAAATATGTGATACAGTATTTTATGTCACACACTTCAAGATAGGCGATATTTATATTACAACATATTTCCAAGAATATTTTTTTGAATCAGTAATAATTAGAGAATAAGAATGATTAAATCAGAACGTATAGCTAAAAAAATAAATGAGAAAATTCAAGCATGGACAAAAAACCACGCTAAATTAGTCGTGGCGATTGATGGCTATGCTGGTTCCGGGAAAACCACAGTGGCAAACTTTATTGCTAAAAACAATCCTGATGTACAGGTGGTTCATTTAGATGATTTTATACATCACTGGAAAGATAGAAAAAAGATGATTGATGAAACCAAAAATAAATCTCAAATTTTTGAATATAACTGGTATCGTTATGATGATCTGGAAAAATTGATTACCGCTTTTAAAATTAGAAGTAAGGGATTAATAAAATTAAAAACCTACGATTTTGAAAAAAATAATTTTGGTCCACCGAGGGTATTTGATTTGTCCAAAAAAATTCTAGTGATTGAGGGCATTTTTCTGTTTCATCCTGAGCATAAGATAAGCAAGATGTGGGATAAAACTATTTATATTAACGTTGATTTTGCTAAAGCGGATAAAAAACGGATTGCACGAGAAAAAGAAAAATGGAAAAAAAATTATATTTCAGAAGACCATCCCGACAATTGGACCAAGTACTATAAAGAAGCTTATCAAAGATATATAAAGGAGAATAAGCCACAAAAAAACCGGGATCTTGTGTTCATTGCCTAGATACAGATTTAATGGGCTTCTAACTAGTCTTTTAAGAAAAATGCCAAGGCTAAGCCTTGGCATTTTTAGCTAAATTTGTTGAATTGGCGCATAGATACAAAAGACTAGAGAGTCTCATATGTATCTGAACTTATGCAGTGCAACAGAACTTGATTGCCACCCCTATTTTTTTGTATACTTAACCTATGCCTAAAATAAAATTTGCTTACGACCTAAAAAAAGACACGTGGAGCTGGGTGTTGATAGCCAAAGACAAAGATGTTTGGGGTTTAAATTGGCGTAACCAAATTGCTCATATTTCAGATGAGCTTTTAGAAAAAATAGAGAAAGCAGATTTTTCTCAAGCGAAAGAAATCGTGGAGGATTATATAAAAAAAGATCCTAAAACGGAATATAAAAATAAGATTATAGATGCCGAGATACAAGCCTTAGAAAAATCATGGTCAGTAGTTGAAAAAGATTATTTTGCGATTCTTTCAAATATCACACAAAAACCTATTTTTACCGACAAATTCGGTTGCTATTTTACCACCGGGTTTATGTGTCCCTACAACGACAAAGAAAATTGGTTTATGGTCTCGATGTGGCATAGCACTCCATTTTCCATCATGACAATTTGTCATGAGGTTATGCATCTCCAGTTTTTGCATTATTACAAAGACTATCTAGAGAAAACGGGGCTAAATAATAATCAAATTGAAGATCTGAAAGAATCCCTGACATTTTTACTGAACGAACCGGAGTTTGATAAAATCATTTTATCTCAAGATAATGGTTATCCCGAGCATGAAAAATTAAGGGAGCAACTAAAAAATATCTGGTCAAAAAATAAAGATTTCCAAAATTTATTGGGTGAGGCGATCCGTGTTATCAAAAAATAGTAGTCATTTGGTTATTTTAATGATAGGATGTCTCTTCAATCCCACCAAAATAACAGGGGATAAATGCCTTGGCTTTTTAGGGCAGGTATCTGGTATAATGTCTTTAACTTAAAGTTATGGATCCCGTAGTAGAATTTTAATTCGATTATGTTCTATAATTATGTTTTGCAGAGTATTCCAAATAAGGAATTTTACACAGGGTATACTGCTGATTTAAAAAAGAGACTATTAGAACATAATCGTGGGTTAAATCCTTCGACAAAAAGATATTTGCCATGGAAACTGATATACTACGAAGGGTGTCTTACACAGAGTGATGCACGTAGACGAGAAAAATATCTCAAAACTACGCAAGGTAGAAGGTTACTAAAACGAAGGCTAAAAGATTACTATTACGAAGAGAAGTCGAATGATTTAATAAATTAAAATTTCACTACAGGATGGATCCCGTAGTAGAAAATGGCATCGTGATTGTTGTTATTTCAAAAAGTAGAGTAAATAATTAGAATTATTATCAAAGACACTAACACAATGGTATAATCGCTTTATCGCAAAGCAACAATGCCATTTTTCACTACAGGATGGACAAAAAGTCAAAAATTCTATTGTGGATTTTGATTCTAGCGACAGTTGCGTCAGTAGGATTTACTTTTTATAAAACAATAATCCTCAACGATTTTGAGGTCATTGAGGATTCTGAATAAAAGAATATACTCTATTTTTTAACGCTTTTTATTTCGCAAAGCGTTAATTTTTTCTTGTAGGTAATATTGGAAATAGCCATTGTATTTTTTCTGTAAAGCTGGAATCTTCCAGTCGGTGTCAGTAATGTATCCTCGGCAATTTTTAGACCCACACAAACATTTCATTTTATATATTTTGGCATCCTTACATCGATGAAGGGTCATAACGTAGTCAATAGTAATTTCTTCATCCTTTTTTATATCACGCATTGCGACAATAAAAATATGTCCATTAAACCCGGCATTAGCATTACAGCTATGGTTAACATAGTTTATTCCTCCAATTTTTTCTTTTTCACGGATACTTAAGACCAAATCCTCAGTTATCTGAATTCCGTTATCATTAAATTCACTAGGCAACTCTTCTTCAAGTTTGATTGGCACAACATAACCTCCCTGGATAATGAGGCGTTCTCCTTTTTTAATATTTTTTTTGGCAAAAGTTCCAATTTCTAACTTTTCCGTCTTTCTCGGTTCTATCTTTTCACTCGTCCAAAAATAGCCTACGTTGTTTGACATTATAATAAATTATTACTTAATAAATTTAATCAAATAATATCACTAATCCACAACTTTGCAAAAAAAGACAAATCTCTCTTAAATTTGACACAATTACTTTTTAGTATTACTCTTTAGACAGACCGTCACATGGGTTGGCGCATAGTTTCAGATATTTAAAAAAGGAGCGATTATCATGGAAAACTGTCGCATGCCACTGCCAATGGCCTTAGGCGAACGCGCCCAAGACCAAATGTTTACTGGTCATTATGACCGTGGTAACCAGATTCGTGTTGGTGCAATGTCGTCCGGTGATTTAACCGGTACGTCAGCTGGTACAAACACAGGGGGAACCGGCGACGTAGACGTCGAGACTGACATCGACTGACGATTGAAATCGCAAAATTAGGGCGCTAAGTATAAAATTTCTTAGCGCCCTAATCATATAAGAAACATAATTTATGAAAGACCAACTGAGGAGGTTTTATCATGAAACGAATTTTGTTCATTACTAACGAGAATGATGTTTCTTCCGATGCGGTATTGCTTGAACTAGAAAGACGCGGGAATAAGGTATTTCGCCTGAACACAGAAAAGTTATGCTGTGATTTCGATGTTAATCTAGAATTTATCGGTGGAAATATGCTTGGCAGTATCTGGTCTGATCAACAACAACTCTCATTGGATACAATCTCTGGTGTGTTTTACCGCAGGCCCAAGTTTGATTCTGGTATCGATGATTTGGCAATCAGAGAATTTGTTGAAAAAGAAAGAAACACGTTTTGCAACTGGTTGTGGACAGCCCTTTCGGATAATAATTGGCTAAATCATCCACTTTCAATTAGACGAGCAGAGTCTAAATTTGATCAGTTGATTTTAGCCCACAAACTAGGGATGACGGTTCCTAGAACTATCGTAACCAATGACCCGCAAAAGGTACTTGATTTTTACGATAAAGTCCATGGCCACATGATAATGAAGGTCTTACGGCAAGGATTTTACGTAAAAGATTCATCTGCATTTAACATCTATGCGACCTTGGTTACTTCTGATATTATAAAAGTAATTAATGATATTAGAAGTACACCATGTATATTCCAAGAGTACATAGACAAAGAGTACGAATTACGAATTACAATAGTGGATAGTAAAATTTTCGCTTGTAAAATTTGTTCTCAGATGTCAGATAAAACCAAGAATGACTGGAGACGATACGACCTAGCTAATACCCCCCACCTCGGAGTTGCATTACCAAACACTGTTGCAAACTTCTGCGAAAAACTACTCAACATCTATGGCTTGCGATATGGAGCAATAGATATGATTGTCAAACCAGATGGTTCTTATGTCTTTCTGGAACTGAATCCAAATGGTCAATGGTTATGGATTGAAAATTTAACCCATATGCCTATTACCTCTGCCATTGCTGATGCGCTCGAAAGCCAATGACACTACAAGGGATCTAGCACAGATCCCTTGTTTTTTATGATATACTTTTTATATGCTAATGAATAAATTAACACAAAAACTTATTGTTATGATGCAACAAGATCAACTTGATATGAACGATTTATCTGTTAGAAAAAAGAATGCACGCCAGCTACAAGCAATCATTACAAAACACGGTTGGCCAACCATTGAATTGGTTGGTGAAGAGGCCTCTAATGCCTCTTGGCTCATTGCTCAACACGCTGATCATAACTTAGAATTTCAAAAACAGTGTCTTGATTTAATGAAAAGATTACCAAAAAAATCAGTACTATCTAAAAATATTGCTTATTTAACAGACCGAATTCTAGTGTCCCAAAATAAACCACAAAAATATGGTACACAGTTCTATATCGTCAATAATGAATTAAAACCACGACCAATTAAAGATAGACAAAATATCGATAAACGTTGGCAGAAGATGAATGTCGGTGGTAATACTTGGCGTACTTTTGAGGAATATCAAAAGAATATGGAAGAAATACATAAAACAAGAAAATAAAGGGGACAGCCACCATTAACTCAGTCAAATATTAGAAACAATAGTATCTAATTGTCCGTCATTACACCTGTGGTTAATTTCAATGGTCTATTGCTTTAATTGTTTCAATTAATTCTGAAAAATTCTCAGTGTTAAAATGTCCTCTGTCATAGGACGTTGGTATTGCATTAGGTAATTCTCTCTTATAAATTTCAAAATCAGTAAAAGGCACAACCTTTTCAGTATTAGAAACAACTTGGCAACCAAAATATCTAGTATTAAAAAAAGAACGTAAAAACCCCTGAACCTCATATGGGAAAAATGCCAAGGCTAAGCCTTGGCATTTTTTTCATCGCCCTGTCCTCCTTTCTGGTTCCAAAAAAAAACGGAACTGATGTTAAATTTATCATAAATCTGCCGTAAATACAAACGACTGAATAAATCCACCCATTTCTGCACTCAACTGGTAATTTATTTAGATATAGATAATAACTGAAAACCACGAGCATCGCAAGCAGAGTTAGTTTGTTTCAAAAATGCCAAGGCTAAGCCTTGGCATTTTTCCAGACTTGACTTTTTTGTGGGGGGGGTGCTAGGCTATTTTTAGACAAGCTACTTCGTGTCTTACAAAGAAGGTACCTTAAAAATGGAGGACAAGAAAATGAGTAAAGGTGACTCAGGTAGTTGGAAAGACGATTCTCACTGGGGAAAGACTTCTAGCAACGATTCCCAGTCCGACTACTATGTCGGCAAAAATGATTCTTCCGGTGGCCACTGTCACGGGTGGAACGACAAGAGCACGGGTAAATCCGGCGTTGAACATCGTGGAAGTTGCAAAGTCTGCGACGACAACAGCTCGGGTGGGAAATGAAAACCAGCAAGGGGGACTAGGTTCTACATATATCACCAGAACTTAGTCCCCCTTAATAAACCCCAGGAGGTCCCCAAAATGTATACTTGCAAGGGTCGTTTTTCAATCCTAGAAGAATTGACAACAAAAAATGACAACGAGCTTTTTCTTTTAATGAAAGAAAATGCTCATGATTACAGGTTTTTAATCAGTGACGAGGATATCTCGACGACCTACAGACTTTTTCAAGAGAGATTATATGGATGGTTTAATGGGGGAAGGATGTATCAATTTTTAGTCCGAAAAAAGAACGGGCAAAATGCAATTGGTACAATATTCTTCTATTGCCACGACACCCTCAAACGAGAAGTCAAACTCTCGGCTTTCTTTACTCCGGAAGTTCGTAAAACCCTCTGTGTCGCCGAATCTTTAGCTGAATCCATTCTGTTTGCCAAAAGAATTATTGACATAGAGGCGGTTTGTTTTTCTGTCTATGCAGAAAATAACTACATGCTAAAAATTGCCAATAAACTCAAAGCAGCACTGGTTAGCACATCCACGTCAACTCTAAACCCACAAAGACAAATTTTGATGTATAGACTTACGCCATCAAGCCTAGAATCTATCACGGACAAATTGCAAATTTTAAGTCGGTGATATATTGATTATGTCACCGACTTCTTTTATACTTTAAATATATGTACGAAGATATTTTTGACAAATTATCTACAGCAAAAAATGCGGGGAATAAGGAACAAGCCAAAGAATCCCTTTATTTTCTGGTTAACAAGATAAGATCAACCTTGGCTGGCCCAATGGACCAAAATACTTTTGCTGATTTTATTCAAGATAAAAATTTAATTTTCAAAACAAATGAAGACGATTTTAGTGGTGATATAGAAGTAAAAATATCAACAGATGGACTTTTATCTCAAATTCTTGATATATCTGGGGCCACAGATCATGAAAAAATTTCCAACAAACTCAAGGATTCAATTTTTGATTTACATTCTAATTTATCAAGAGGGGTTACTAATAATAAAGAAAAAATCGATAGGATCCAAAGCACCCTTGATTTAATCGTTTTAGCAATCAGCTAAAAATCCACACCTACAAACCGAACAGGGGATAAATACCTTGGCTTTTTGGTGTAAATATATGGTATAATCTCCTTAACTTAATTTTATGGATAAAAAGTCAAATAATATTCCTTTAGTGGTTTTATTGAGCATCATTGTGCTATCTGTTTTTGCTGCTTATGATCGGTTTTTTCTGACCAGAAATTATGATATCTATACACAGGTGAGCTGTGACCCCCAAATCGAGGCTTGCTATAAAACAACCAACTGCCCACAAGACTTACCTGACTGCAGTAAGCCAGAAACAAGCTACTATAAGATTTTAAGGATCAAAGCTTATGACCTATCATACTGCAATCACAATGTACAAAATTGTCCCGAGCCAATCTGTAAAACTGGAGAGGATTGCGCATACATAAAATGTGACCCAAATATTAAATCAGGAGCACAAATCTGTGGAGATTAATAAAGAGAAAACACTATGGATATAACAGCGGATAATCAGGAAGGTGGAAAAGGATATTGGTCAATGACCGAAGGTGTTTTTAATTGTCTTATTGATACAAAAAGATCACTGGCTTTTAGAGAAGCTCTAAAAAATACAATTAAAAAGGGGGATATTGTAGTGGACATGGGAACTGGCTCCGGCCTTTTAGCAATGTTAGCCGTTGATGCGGGTGCAGATAAGGTTTATGCGGTTGAAATTGACGAAAAAAATATTCTAAACCTATCAAAAACTTTTGCGGAAAATAATTATTCCGATAAAATAGAAATAATTGAGGGAGATGTTACGAAAATCAGTCTCCCCGAAAAAGTAGATGTGATCGTGGGTGAAATGATTGCAACAGGATTAATTGAAGAATTACAAATTCCAGCAATGAACAACATCCTAAAGTATGCCAAAGAGGATGTGCGCGTGGTACTCAATCAGTTTGCCAACTATATTGATCTTGTTTCAAACCAGGACATTTTCTACACCCATTCATTTCCAATCATTCGATATGAATATCCCGATTTCCCAGAATTGATATCTCAACCTTATTCAGAGAAATATCTTTATAAATTGGTGAATTTTTCGATACCAATACTTGACTCTAAAATTGATTTTAGTACTACACTAAGGGTAACCAAGAGTGGCACAATAAACGGCTTGAGGATAAGCAATGAAACAATTTTTTCCGATGGCTCAAAGTTAGATTTCTCATTTGCCTACAGTTACCCAATCATCTTACCAATAAAAAAAATTACTGTAGAGGAGGGAGATACTATCTCTATTAAATTGTCATATGTCATGTGCGAGGGTTTTAACAATTTACATTACGAAGTAATAAAAATATAAAATGTTTTGCGATGCCTTCACAGACTTTCAATATTTAATTTTTACAAATGGAGTACCTCCGCTTCTTTATTATTCTCATATACCCATCGCTCTTCTTTCGTTATTGTTTGGATTTTTCGTTTTTATGAATAACAAGAGGGCTCTGTTAAATAAGATACTCTTTGCAATTTCAATACTTTTCAGTTTGTGGATAACTGCTGATTTAATTGTCTGGCTCAATCCAAACAGCCAAGTCATTATGTTCTTCTGGTCTCTGACGGGTGGAATTTTTGCGTTAATTGGTTCTTTTTGTGTATATTTTGTGTATGTATTTATCAAAAAACAAGATATCACTAATTTTCAAAAAATACTTCTATCAGCAACATTGCTTCCAATCATACTGGCTACAGCAACTAGCTATAACTTAAACGGGTTTGATATAAGTATTTGTGGTGCCAACGAATCCTCATTTATTATCTATTATAAATTCCTCTATGGAATATTTATTTTCTTATGGATTCTTGGCATCGGAATCTTTAATTACAAAAAGACCGAAAAAGAAATTAGAAAACAGGTTGTGCTTCTTCTAATTGGAATTGAGGCTTTCTTGTTATCTTTCTTCACGGCTACTTTTATAGCGAGTTATTTAACCTCACAAGGTCTTATTAGTGATTCCAGCCTCGAACAATACGGACTTTTCGGCGCAGTGATATTTATTGCCCTGTTGGCATACATGATCGTCAAATTTAAAACATTTAATATTAAATTACTTGGTGCTCAAGCATTGATATATTCACTCATTATTTTAATTAGTTCACAATTCTTTTTCATCAAGACTCAGATCAATATGATTTTGACCGTTATTACCGTATTGGTAACAATTATTTTGGGTTACTATCTGATCAGGGGTGTCAAGCAAGAAGTGGCCCAACGCGAAGAAATTGAAAAGTTGGCTATCAGTTTGGAAAAGTCTAATAATAAGTTGGTTGTTCTGAACGAGAAACTTAAAGAACTTGACGGGCAAAAAACAGAATTCGTATCTTTGGCTTCGCACCAGTTGCGTAGTCCGCTTACTGCGATTAAAGGCTATTCGTCTATGATTTTGGAAGGTTCATTTGGAAAAATAAATGACAAAGCTAAAGAGGCGATTGAGCGAGTATTTGAATCCAGTCAAAAGCTGGTTTTGGTCATTGAAGACTTTTTGAACATCACTCGTATTGAGCTGGGCCGAATGAAATACGATGTGACGGAATTTAATTTCAATACTTTGATTGAAAATGTGATTGGCGAACAAAAGCCAAATGTCGAACGTCGTGGTCTAACCATTACTTATGAAGAAGAGGCGCCAGAATATAAAGTTTTTGCCGATATGGGTAAGATCAGTCAAGTAATTTCCAACTTAGTGGATAACTCGGTCAAATACTGCAAAGAGGGAAGTATCAAGGTAAAAGTAGTTGGTGTGACTGACAAGGGCGAAGGAAGCTTGTCTGCCTCTGGTAGAAAAGTTCGTTTGTCTATCACTGATACTGGAGTTGGAATCGAACACCAAGTTTTACCGCTTTTATTCAAAAAATTCGCTCGAGCTACTGATGCCAGCAAAACTAATATAATCGGCACAGGACTAGGTCTTTTTGTGGCTAAGCAGATAATCGACGCTCACCCCGGAGGACGCATCTGGGCCGAATCTGAGGGTAAAGGCAAGGGTTCTACCTTCTTTGTCGAACTCGCCCTATCCACCGGCACCGCCCCTATCATGATCACCACATCCGACAAAGTCTCTGACGTGGCAAAGCCCGCTGACCCCGTTGTAGCTTCTCCCACTTCTCCATCCAAACCAACTATCGAACCTCCAATCTCACAATCAGTCGCTGGGGATTTGTCATAGAATAGAATTATGAAACTCCGTCTTGTCATTGCGAGGAGACGTATTTATTGGCGTAACAATTAGAACAACCAGACCAAGATTGCTTCGGAGTACCTCATAATGACAGAATACACGGGTTTTTTGAGGTTCGTAACCTAATAAAAAGCCCTTAAAACAAGATTTTTTGATTTCAATTGTCAATCACTTGTCAATTGAATACAGGATAGTAAATAAAAAAAGATGATTATGCCCAACCCAACCATAAAATTAAAATTTGACCAAAAATTAGACCAAGATATGGTTTGGGAATTTTATACTAACCCAGAATTTGGTGGTTATAATTTTTGGCAAGGCGGAGCGTTGTCTAAGCATCCTGGGTTATCAGAAGCCAGATTAGCTAAAGAACCTAGAGATTTTTTAGATCAATATATTTCTGAATTTTACCATTCCCATGATGATGAAATAAGTAAGCTTAGCGACAAAACTTTTACATATATAAACCAATCACAAGATGATTTCTTTAAAATAGTTGATAAAATTTTTAATCACCACTCGTGGCCTAAAAAGGAATTTATCGGTGTTTTTTCTATTTTTGATTTTTGTCCACGTTTCCTTGATTGGGGTGGCTTTCAAATCTTTCTTTATGATAATCGGAAAATGCAACTTTTCACTATTTTTCATGAAATGCTACACTTTATTTTCTATGACTTTGCTCAAAAAACTTTTCCGGATAAATTTGACAGTCTAGATAAGGATGAAGGAAAATTTTGGGATTTGGCCGAAATTTTTAATGCCATAATTCAAGACACAGATGATTTCATCAAACTACATGGCAAAATAGAAGAGCTTGGTTATCCAAATCATAAAGAATTGATTGTAAGTGGTAAGAGTTTATGGGAAAATAACCCAGATGTCAGCCAATGGATTACTGAGATGATGAAAATTTTATAATCATTAAATGAAAAAAATATATCCAAAAAAATTACAGGTAGGAGATGAAATAAGAGTGGTTGCTCCATCATGCTCAATGACGATTATTTTGCCAGCAAATAGGGAGATGGCAAACAAGCGTCTTACTGATTTAGGACTTAAAATATCTTTTGGTAAAAACGTGGAGGAAATTAACGAATTTCGTTCCTCTTCGATTAAATCTCGTATCGCTGATTTACATAAAGCCTTTTTAGATTCTAAAGTCAAAGCAGTTTTTACTGTGATTGGAGGATTTAATTGCAATCAACTCCTGAGATATCTTGATTGGAATATAATTAAAAATAATCCAAAAATATTTATTGGCTATTCTGATACTACTGCCCTACAAAATGCCATTTTTGCCAAAACTGGTTTGGTTACTTATTCTGGTCCAGCCTGGTCTACTTTTAGCCAAAAACTTCATTTTGATTATACATTAGATTACTTCAAAAAATGCCTAATGTTAGACGAGGTCATTGATATTAAACCTTCTAAAGAATGGAGTGATGATGCTTGGTATAAAGATCAAAACAAACGAGAGTTGATAAAAAACGAAGGTTGGCTGGTAATAAACAAGGGTGAAGCATCGGGGACATTACTCGGAGCTAATCTCTGCACTTTCAATCTTCTCCAGGGAACCAATTATTTCCCAGATTTAAAAAACTCAGTTTTATTCATCGAAGATGATGACGTATCAAGCGCTGAAGAAATTGACAGAAACTTACAATCCCTTATTCATCTGCCATCTTTTAAGGGAGTAAAAGGATTAGTGATTGGGAGATTTCAAAAAGCGACCAAGATGACCAACGAAAAGCTTATTAAAATAATACAAACAAAAGCAGAACTAAAGAATCTCCCTGTAATTGCCAATGTGGATTTTGGACATACCAGTCCACTAATAACCTTTCCGATTGGTGGGGAAGTAAGTATTGATACAAAAAAGAAAAGTATTGTGATAAATAAGCATTAAACTCCTAATCAAATGAATCAAAGTGACAAAAACCCAATATACTTGGCCGGAGGAGGTGACGAGCACCAGACGTTTCTTTTTGATGAGGTTTATTTAAAAAATCTGCCCCAAGGTGGTAAGCTTTTATATATTCCCGTTGCATTGAGAGGTCATAAACTCTACAAAAGTGCACCAACTTGGCTGAGAAACCTAATAGACCTGCATCATCGGCAAGATGTAGAAATGGAAACCTGGACAGATCTTAATAATAGGAAAGTTTCTGAACTTGAAAATTTTGACACTATATTTATTGGAGGCGGTAATACTTGGAGTTTACTAAAAGAGATCAGAGAATCTGGCTTCGATAAATTACTTTTAGAATTTATAACCAACAGTGGTTCAATTTATGGTGGCAGTGCTGGAGCTATTATTTTAAGCAAAAAAATAACTTCTCCCGATAAGAATGAGGTCAACTGGAAAGATGATTCTGGACTAGACCTTTTGGGTGGGTATTCTGTTGCCTGCCACTATAATTCAAATGACGGGGAAGAGTATGCGAAATGGGCACCAATCATCTGTCTGCCAGAAGAAACAGGGGCTATTGTAGACAGTAATATAATCAAAATTATTGGCGACAAGCCAGGATTGCAAATCGCATCAGAGACAAGAAAGATTTTAGAAAATGGGAATTTCATAGATTTATAAATAATATCAATGACTATATCTGAAAAATACATAGGGAAAAGTGGAGTGGAATATCTTTTTGAATATTCCGACGCTGATTCATTTGACCAGCTAGATTATTCACAATGCCGGCAAACTTATGGTGTTTGTTTTTATGATAACAAAATGGTTATTGGTTATGGTGGGCAAAAAGCAAACTGGGGATTGATAGACGGGACTATTGAATCAGGAGAAATTTTTGAACAAACACTTAAGAGAGAAATTCAAGAAGAATCGAATATGGAAGTCCTCTCGGCGATTCCCATAGGCTACCAAAAAATGACCAACACACAAGATGGCAGTTTTGTCTACCAATTGCGCTACGCCTGTTCTGTGCGCCCCCACGGGCCTTTTATATCAGATCCTGCTGGTTCAATTACAGAAATAAAGCTAATCGATCCAACTGAATACAAAAAATATTTTGATTGGGGTGAGATAGGAGAAAGGATTATTACAAGAGCAATTGAGCTAAGAAATAATACCTAAATATATGGATGATGTGGACTACAAAGAAATCACCCACGAATTGATTAAAATGGGAAAGAAGGATCAGAAATGTCGAATGAAAATGATTAAAAAACAGTCGTGGGAGGATCTCAAAAAAGAGGTCTTGGCTTTGGACAAGATCCATACTGAAAAATTAAAAGCAATTTTAACCAAGATTGGATTACCGACGATAAGTAAGGTGGGTAAAAAAGCCGCCCTTTACGCTTGGCTTATTGCTCAGCATACGCCCAATACTAAATTTAGAAAGAAATATTTAACACTAATGAAAAAGTATTCGAATGATATTGACCCAATTAATCTAGCAATGATGCAAGATCGAGTTAATATGGAAAACAACAAACCACAAATCTATGGCACTCAGTTTCAGAAAGATAAAAAAAGTGGCAATTTTGTTTTATGGAAAGTCCGAGATAGAAAAAATTTAGATATCCGGAGGAAAAAGATTGGATTATCTTCGCTAGACGAACATATAAAAAAAATATCCAAATCTTATAAAATAACCTTCCAAGAATAATAAAATAAATAAAAATATGGAATATTCAGAAAAAATAGATTTTCCAGAAAATAAACCAGCCAAATTAATTTTTGAGTTCGGGATTGAAAACGAAGAATCTCGAGTAAAATATACCCTTGAGAATACAGCCCGTTATAAAGGAGCAAATTACCTCGTGATTCTACCCAAAAAATTGACTCTTGACGAAGCAAATTTGTTAAAAACAGAAGAACTAAGAAATTTTATAACTCAAGAATACGACCCTATTCCCTATGAAACAGCTAAGAAGGCGATTGAGTTCGAATGGCCCGAAAAATTTAAAATTTTAAAAAGGGGGCTCGAAACATATGGGTTACAGCCGGATAATGAGTATAAAATTATCTTAACCCGTTATGGCGTCGGTGGAAGTTATGATAGTGGGAGCAGTCCAAAAGCTGTAATCAATAATATTGGATATAAAAAAGATCATTCCGCGATAGAAACTGTTTGTCACGAAATAGTCCATCTCTGTATTGATGCCTGGATCAAAAAATATCAGGTGCCACAACAATTAAAAGAGCGTATTGTAGACTTGATAATGAAAGATATTTTTGGCGACAAACAGTTACAAAAAATAGATCCAGAACTTGGTGACAAGATAAACAGATTATTTGAAAGTGCCAAAGACAATATTGAAGAATTTATCAAGCAAGTGGGAAATTTAAATTTATGAATATCATAATCGGCTCGACAAGTGAAAGAAAAATAAAGGTGGCAGAAAAAATTGCTAAGCAATTTTTTGACGAAATTGTCGAAATTTCTGGTTTTCCAGCCAAGTCGAATGTACCAAATACACCCTATGACAATCAGACTTATGACGGAGCACGAAATAGAGCGATAGATTGTAGAAAAAATAGCGGGGGAGCCGATCTCTATGTTGGTCTAGAAAGCGGATTAATCAATAGATATGGCCACATGTTTGAAGAGGCTTGGGCTTGTGTAATCGACAATGAAGATAATGAATACTATGGCTATTCCAGTGGTCTAAAAGTACCTGATTATATTGTAGAAAAAATGGCCGAACTCAAAATAGAACACTGCGATTTAATGTATGAGTTAGAAAAAGAATCAGATGATTTACGCGATAGTGATACTTGGCACAGTTATTCCGGCGGTCTGATTGCTAGAGAAGTAAGCTTGGAAGAATCTATTCGCAACGCTTTTATCCAAATTTTTGCCCCAAGTGACAGTTTTTACAAAAAATAGTGGAAAAAGTTATTGTTTTTTGTTAAGTTGTATAGATGAGAATCTACTTTGTACGACACGGTCAAAGCATTGCCAATGCGAATAATATACGTCAAAAAGACGATACACCGCTTACGGATTTAGGATTGAGACAAGCCCAATTTGTGGCTAAAAGACTAGCTAAAATACCAGTCGATTTGATTATTGCCAGTCCACACACAAGAGCAAGACAGACCGCTGAAACTATCAGCAAAGAACTCAAAAAAGATATAATATATTCTGATTTGTTTGTTGAAAGAAAAAAACCACTAGCTGTTATGGGCTTATCTGTTGGTGACCCAAGGGGAGACGAAATAATGAATGAGGTCTATAAAAATTTCTATGTTCCTGGGTGGCATCTAGACGAATCAGAAAATTTTGAAGATAGCAAAAAAAGAGCAATGGATGCTACTCAATTTTTAAAAAATCAAACAGCCGAGCATATCGTCGTAGTCACTCATGGTCTATTTCTACGTAATTTACTTGGAGTATTAATTTTTGGGGGAAATTTAACCCCACAAGAAAATGAGAGTCTTCATTGTTTCCGAATACAAAACACTGGAGTTTCTGTTTGTACATATAGGACAAAAGAAGAAGCGGGGTCAGAATATGAAAGTGGTTGGCATATCGAGACCTGGAACGACCAAGCACATTTGGGATAAGAATTAAAATTGTGTTAATATATTTAGATATGGCAAACGACAAAAAAATAGTTCTATCTGGAATAAAGCCTACCGCCCGACCACATATCGGGAATTATTTCGGTATGATGAAACAGTTAGTTTCAATGGCAGATGATTCGAAATATGAAACTTATGTAATGATTGCTGATTATCATGCCTTAACAACAGTCAATGATGCCGAGCAAATGAGAAAAGATACTATTGATTTAGCTATCGATTATCTAGCTCTTGGTCTGGATCCTAAAAAGGCTCATTTATTTAAACAATCAGAAATTTCCGAACATACTGAACTAGCTTGGATTTTAAATTGTCTTACAACAGTACCATATCTTTCACGTGCACATGCCTACAAAGATACTCTAGCTAAAAATAAAGAGCCAAATGTAGGACTCTTTGATTATCCTATTTTAATGGCTGCTGATATTTTGATTTATAATGCCGATCTCGTACCAGTTGGGCAGGACCAAAAACAGCATGTAGAAATTGCACGCGATACGGCTGAAAAATTTAATCGTATCTTTGGTGAGACTTTTAAAATGCCCGAGCCGTTGATTCTAAAACATGTAGAAACTGTGCCGGGTAATGATGGACGAAAAATGTCCAAGAGCTACAACAATCATTTGCCACTATTCTCGACTGACGAAGAAATTAAGAAATTCGTCATGAGTATTAAGACCGATTCCAAAGGAATAGAAGAGTCAAAAAATCCAGAAGAAGATTTAGTTTTTGCTATGCATAAATTGGTGAGTGGGGACCAACTAGACGAATTGCGTGAACGCTATACTAAGGGTGGAATTGGGTACAAAGAATCCAAAGATATTTTAGTTGCAAATCTAATTAAATTTATTACACCACTACGCGAGAAACGAGAAGAGATAGCCAAGGATAAAGATAAAGTTATGAAAATTCTTGCCGAGGGAGCAATGGGGGCTAAAAAGAAGACTGTGACCAAAATGGAAGATGTGAGAAAAAAAATAGGAGTAGTATAAATCATCAAAAAAACCGCTTCGGCGGTTTTTTTGATTTTAAGAAAATATTTAACTAACAAACACTTTGTCTTCTATTTTATCCACTCGCATTTTCAGTTCATCAATTTCTTTTTCTTGTACGACTTGAGTATGCTCCAGTGGTTTTTGTGTCATCTTTATATCAGAAACATCTGCTCTGATAAATTCCATACAATCGATCAAACTTCGAATATCATCCTTAGTCACCATATGTTCAAACCCTTCTTTTACCATAATCGCCAAATTTTCTACAGTATCAGCTAATGTATCAATCTTATTATCTTGTTTGTCTATCCGTATAACTAAATTCCCAACAGTATCAGTTAATGTATCAATTTTTCTATCTTGCTGATTAAACCTATTTTCGTGACGATCTAGTCTGGTCGCGATGGTACCGACAGCTTCGATAAGAGTATCTAATTTTTTATCTTGTTCCATGGGCTCAATTATATCACCACGTAAATTTAGTACAATGTGCACAAAAGTCTTGCAAAGATTTTGAGTCATGTTATTGTATTAATAAGCTGTTGATCCGGTCAACACCGGGGAGGTGGGGGAAGAAAAGGTTTTGGTGACGCAAGTCGCCTTCGCTGAAAGCTTCGGCGGACCACAGTAGAACCCTCGTAAATTAAGTTACAAAACAGGGTGGCACCGCGCTTGGTACGCCGAAGTCTTCTCACGAAGGCGACGCGTCGAAATCGCCCCTGCGAATTCATTACTATTGTAATTAATTCGCAGGGGCTTTTTTGTTTCTCCGACAAAAAAGATGCAAAAAGAATTTAATAATTGGAATAATAAAAACAGTTTGCCCCCGTCTTGCGACGAGGGCGAGGCCGAAGCCATATATGATGATATAGTATACTATAATAAATTAAAAATCAAATAAAAAAACAAAATTATGGAAAGAATATATATCGAAAAATTAAGTGAGCACATTGGAGAGGAAGTAAAAATCGCCGGGTGGGTAGATGTTCGGCGCGATCATGGCAAGCTTATTTTTATTGATCTCCGTGACTGTTCAGGCAAAGTGCAAATGGTAGCTTTACCAAACCATACCGAAGCCCATGAAGTATCCGACCGAGTTCGACCAGAATGGGTAGTAGAAGTGACAGGTATGGTGAATAAAAGGCCAGAGAAAATGATTAAAGAGGGAACACTAAATGGCGATTTGGAAATCGAAATAACTAATGTAAAAGTAATCAACGAAGCATTGACTACACCTTTTCCTATTAACGAGGATACCAGCACCGTAGATGAAAACCTAAGAATGAAATATCGCTATCTTGATTTACGTAGTGAACGGATGCAGAAAAATATCAGATTACGTGATAAAGTTATTACCTTTTTCCGTAACTACATGCATGCCAATGACTTCGTTGAGATAGAAACACCAATTATGATGAAGGGGACACCAGAAGGTTCTCGCGAGTATGTCGTACCTTCACGAATAGAAAAAGGCAAGTTCTATGTCTTACCACAATCTCCTCAGCAATTTAAACAACTTTCGATGGTGGCTGGATTTGAACGATATTTTCAAGTCGCCCGTTGTTTCCGCGATGAAGATACTCGTGGCGACCGCCAACCAGAATTTACCCAACTCGACTTTGAAATGTCATTTGTGACCCAAGAAGATGTCTTGAAATATACCGAAGCAATGTTTATTGAACTCATTGGTAAATTATTTCCAGAGAAAAATCTTTTCCAAGTACCATTTCCAAGAATTACTTTCAAAGAATCAATGGAAAAATATGGCTCAGACAAACCCGACATTCGTCAAGATAAAAACAATCCTAACGAGTTAGCTTTCGTCTGGATTGTAGATTTCCCAATGTTTGAAAAAGGAGATGACGGAAGTATTTCGGCCTCCCATCATCCATTCTGCTCAATAAAAGAAGAAGATAAAGAAAAATTCATGAAGGGTGAGGAATTACTTTCGATTCGTGCCAATTCTTATGACTTGGTTTTGAATGGTTACGAACTTAGTTCCGGTAGTATCAGAATCCATGAAGCAGATGTCCAAAAACAAGTTTTCAATTTATTAAATATTTCTGAAGAAGAACAGCAGAAAAAATTTGGCCATATTTTGGAAGCCTTTAAATATGGAGCACCACCACACGGCGGCTTTGCTCCTGGAATTGACCGCTTTGTAATGTTGATGGCTAATGAACCCAATATTCGTGAAATAATTGCTTTTCCAAAAACTGGCGAGGGTCGTGATTTAATGATGGGTGCCCCATCAGAAATATCTGAAAAACAATTAAAAGAATTGGGAATAGAAATAAAAAAAATAAATAGTTAAATAAACAACTATGACTGATTGTATATTTTGTAAAATTGTAAAAGGAGAATCTCCCTCTTACTCAATCTGGGAAGATGAAAAGCATATCGCTTTTCTATCTATTTTCCCAAATACTGAAGGTACCACAGTAGTAATTCCCAAAATTCACTACTCAAGCTATGCTTTTGATCTACCTGACGAAATTCTATCAAATCTAGTACTTGCAACAAAAAAAGTAGTGAAACTTTTAGACTCAAAATTAGACGATGTCGGTCGCACGGCTATGGTTTTTGAAGGATACGGTATTGACCACATCCATGCCAAACTTTTCCCAATGCATGGAACAGCCAATATGGCCGAATGGAAACCAATTGAATCAAAGGTAGACAAATATTTTGATAAATATGAAGGATATGTCTCATCACACGATTACAAAAGAGCAGATGATGCATATTTAGCTAAAATAGTCTTAAAAATAAATAGTTAAATAAACAACTAAACGTTAAAAATACCCATTATTAGATGGGTATTTTTCTCTTGACATTGTTAAATAAAAAGCTAAAATAAAAAAATGGGAAGGGTATTGTTGAGTGCTTGTTTAAAAGGCTATCGGGTCACCATACCTTCCACAGCAATGTGGGCAATATACCTTCCCAACCAACCGTCTTTCGAGACGGTTTTTTCTTTCCAAGAAAACCTCATTCAAAAGTGCGCCAAGGGATTATTTTGACAAAAAATATAAATATGCTAATCTATCTAGTGATGGAGTGGGTTGTTTACAATGATTGCACAGCCACAGCAAGTGGTTTCGGGCCCGATTTAAATATTCGGCTAGGTCAGACAATTATTTTATTCGAACACCCACTCCATCGCCAAACCGCACAATGTGCGGTTTATTTTTTGCAAAAGAAGCTGATTTTTGCACTACAAAAATCATCCAGCAAGAATATTTTTAACGAAGTTGAAAATATTTTGTCGGATATAAATTTTTAAACATAAAAATCACGTTGGAAATAAGCACATTTCGACGAAGATAGATTTGAAAGTGCTAATTCACGTTGTAGCGAATCAGTAGATTCACGTCTTGGACACAATTCATTTTGCCAGAAAAATAAGCCGTAAATATATTTTCTAAATGAAAAAGATTTTATTTTATAACCCGAATTTTGGACGAGCGGTAAGATAAATGGTAAAATCATTCAATGGATTCTGACGACAATTTTCAGCTAAAAATGGCCAATTTTGAGGGTCCTTTGGACTTATTGCTGTCATTGATCGAAAAGAAAAAACTACATATTAGCGATGTCACACTGGCCCAGGTGACCGATGATTACATCTCTTTTATTCGCAGTGGTCAAAATATTTCTATTGAAAATATGGCCAATTTTATCTTAGTGGCGTCTACCCTAATTCTTATCAAATCATATTCTCTAATTTCAACTCTCTCAATAACTGAAGAGGAAAAAGAAAATATTGAGGATCTAGAAAATCGCCTGAAACAATACCAACGAATCAAAGAGCTAGCTGTTTATGTAAAAGACCTATTTGGTAAACAGATTATTTATCCTCGTGAGACAATTAAAAATTACGATCCAGTTTTTGCACCCACTGGAGAAATTACCCCTGTCAACTTACATTCAGCTATCCAATCAGTAATCGCAAGTTTACCTAAAAAAGAAACTCTACCAAAGCTGACTGTTAAAAAAGTAATGAGTTTGGAAGATGTGATTATCAACCTTACTGGTCGAATTCAAAAAGCTTTCAAGATGCGATTTAGTGATTATGTAAAAGAAAACCGCCAAGAAAAAGTAAATGTCATTATTAGTTTTTTAGGAATGCTCGAATTAGTCAAACAGGGGATAATCGAAGTTACCCAAGGATTACATTTTTCCGATATAGAAATGGAAAGCAACAACCTCGGCGTACCGAGATATTAGTGTCACTCTTTGTATATCATTCCTGTGAAAACAGGAATCTTAGATAAAAATATAAATTCAGACTTGGATTCCTGCTTCCGCAGGAATGACATACAAAAAATCTACAATTTATTTAATTTATAATTAGTATCATGACCTTAGATTCTCAAATAGAAGCCATATTATTTTTCAAAGGTGAACCAGTGACTATTAAAAAATTAGCAGAGATTTTATCTGTACATGAAGATACTCTCAACGAAGCTTTAGCAATCTTGGAAGAAAAACTATCTGGACGCGGTCTAATTCTCTTAAAAAATGATGGTGAAGTAATGCTTGGCACCGCCAAAGAAGCGAGTGAGCTGATTGATTCAATCAAAAAAGATGAATTATCCAGAGATTTGGGCAAGGCCGGAGTAGAAACATTATCTATTATCCTTTACCAAGGACCGATTTCCCGTCCGGGAATAGATTATATTCGTGGAGTCAATTCTAGTTTTATTTTACGTAACTTAATGATCAGAGGACTAGTCGAGAGAGTAACCAACCCAAATGACTCACGTGGATATTTATACAAACCAACATTTGAACTATTATCTCATTTGGGAGTTTCATCAATAGAGGAGTTACCTGAGTTTGAGAGTATAAAAACTAAAATAGAAGCATTTGTCGAACAAACTGAAAATGACGAGTTGGGTGATCAGGCTAATAAACCTATTGAGTAAACATGATCAAAAAAAAAATTTAAAAAAATCCATTTTAGAATTTTTCAAATAACAATTATTACGATGGTAGCCTATATTTTGATTTCTGGAGGAATAGAAACCAAAAATAAACAACTACAAAAACAAACTGTGGCAGTAGCACTGACTGAGTCTACTAGTACTATTCCTTTCCCAATAGCAAATACGAGAGTTATTGAGCCTTTTACTTATCTTAATCTCACAAGTAAGGGCGTGATAGTTTATGATATAGATAATGATAAAGTTATCTTTTCACAAGGGAAAGATAACATCCTACCAATCGCTTCTATTACTAAATTAATGACCATTTTTACTGCTTCAAAGTTTTTATCACCTGAAACAGAAATCACAATTACACAAGAAGATATCGATCAAGCGGGCGATTCTGATCTTGCAGCAAATGAACGTTGGAGTTTTAAAAATCTCACCGCTTTTACTTTAATCACTTCGTCAAATATTGGAGCTACGGCGATTGCTCGAAAAGTAAAAGAAGTTTCTGGTCTAAACTTCGTTTCTGAAATGAATAACTCAGCAAACGAGATGGGTCTAACAAACTCATTATTTCGCAATTCAACAGGATTAGACCTATCAAATCACCAAATTAGCGGGGCAAACAGTACGGCTCAAGACATTGCTTATCTTTATGCATATCTTCTAGAAAATAAACCAGAATTACTTACAGATACGAATAAATCCCACATATCTATTTCTTCACTAGATGGAAACGCACATATTGCAAACAATACAAATGATATAATCAACCAAATCACGGGAATTATTGCATCCAAAACGGGGACAACCCAAATGGCAGGGGGGAATCTATCGATTGTTTTTAATCCATTACCAAATCGCAGGATTGCAATAGTAATCTTAGGCGATACTCCTACAGGAAGATTTGTGGATATGAGAAAATTAATAAAAGATACAGTACAAACAATCAAGAATCAGTAATCATCATCAAATTCTCAATAATAGCTTGGTATTTTAACAAAATTATCTTATAATTATCATCATGTATTTAAACGTTTTAAAGGTTTTTACTCCCGCCGCCCTGGCCTTTTTTATTGGTTTATTATTAACACCAATATTGACCGATTTTCTATACAAACACAAATGCTGGAAGAAAAAAGCCGATAAGATAGATCCCTTGGGTAAATCTACTCCAATTTTTAACGAGCTCGATAAAGAACGAGCAGTTAGCACTCCTCGAATGGGGGGAGTAATTATTTGGGTTAGTATTTTATGTACAATAGGAGTTATTTATTTATCAACAGTTCTTTTCCAAGATAATCAATTTTTTCAAAAATTAAACTTCTTATCCCGTAACCAAACATGGTTACCACTATTTACCTTACTAGTAGGATCTCTAACTGGTTTAGTTGATGACATTCTTCAAGTAACAGGTACCGCTGATCACAAAGCAGGTCTATCTTTTACTAAACGAACTATTGTAGTAATGATCTTGGGCCTAATTGGAGGACTTTGGTTTTACTATCGATTAGACATGACTGGTACTTATATACCATTTTATGGAAATTGGGAATTGGGCATAATGATCATTCCATTTTTCATGTTAATTATGTTTAGTTTATTTTCTAGTGGTGTAATCGACGGATTAGATGGACTATCGGGGGGAGTAATGGCGATTATTTTCTCAGCCTATGGTGGGATTGCCTATTTTCAAAACAGTATCGACTTAGCCGCTTTTTGTCTAGCCGTAACTGGTGGTATTTTAGCCTTTCTATGGTTTAATATTCCACCTGCTCGATTTTATATGTCCGAAACGGGTATTTTGGGTCTGACAACAACATTAACAGTTGTAGCTTTTCTAACTGACGCAGTAATCATCCTACCGATTATTGCTTTTCCTTTATTTATAACTTCTTTATCAGTAGTAATCCAACTCGCTTCCAAAAAATTCTGTGGTAAAAAAGTTTTTAAAGTTGCCCCGCTTCATCATCATTTTGAAGCTATCGGCTGGCCAGCCTACAAAGTAGTTATGCGCTATTGGGTAATCGGAATTATTATGGCTATTATTGGTATGGTAATAGCCATAATCGGTGGAGCACGATTTATATCATAGAGATATCAAATACTTTTCAAATGATAAAACCCAAAGCTGACAAACTATTTTTTTTAATCGTACTTATACTCATGGGAATTGGGTTTATTATTTTTTTTTCTGCTTCACAAAGCTTACTAAGTCGAACAGATAGTGCAGATTTTGGAATTGTTTCGATCAAACAATTTGTTATTTTATTGATTGGATTAGTTGGAATGATAATTACCTCAAATATCCCATATAAAAAATACCAAAAAATAGCCCTATGGATTTTTATTACATCTATTGTTTTAAATATTCTAGTTTTTCTACCTAAAATCGGTTTTGGGGCTGGTGGCGCCAAACGTTGGCTAGATTTAGGTCCATTTACCTTTCAACCATCAGAATTTTTGAAATTTGGTTTTGTAGTCTATGCTGCCTGTTGGCTAACAGCAGAAAAAGAAAATATTAAATCATTTACCCAAGGGATTTTATCATTTTTAGGTATTTTAACGATTCCCACAATCATCCTAATTAAAGAACCAGATACAGGAACTTTTTTAGTTTTATTTTCATCCGCAATAGCTATGTTATTAGTCGCCGGAGCTAGGTGGAAATATTTATTGTTATTATTATTAACACTAACTTTGGCTATTGGAGTTTTAGCTTTTTTCAAACCATATATACGTGATCGTCTTACAACCTTTATAAACCCCACCAAAGATATGCAGGGATCAAGTTGGCAAATAAATCAATCTCTAATCGCTATCGGCTCGGGAGGAATAAATGGCCGCGGTTTTGGGCAAAGTATTCAAAAATATAATTTTTTACCGGAAGCTATTGGCGACTCTATATTTGCCGTTCTATCGGAAGAATTTGGTCTTATTGGTTCATCGACCATTATCATTTTATATTTACTTTTCTCTTTATGGGGTCTCAGAATAGCTAATAAAGTTACGGATAATTTTGGTAGACTACTAGCTCTTGGAATTGTTATACTTATCTCAGGACAAGCTTTCATCAATATTGCGGCCATGATTGGTTTAATCCCTTTAACAGGAATTCCACTTACTTTCATTAGTCATGGTGGAAGCGCTCTAATAATTGCCTTATTAGAAGCGGGTATCGTTTTAAATATTTCACGCCATAGAACTACCTAGAGGACCGATATCATTAGAAGTCACAATTAATAACAAAAAAATAATAATATAAACCAATGCATGATTATGGAAAAAAATTTATAAATAATAATAGCGGAAAGCGAGTAATCGCAATCTGCTTCTAATAAGATGAAAATTTTATTCGCAGGAGGAGGCACTGGCGGACATTTTTTTCCAATTGTCGCAGTTGCGGAAGAAATTAAACTTTTAGCTGAAGAGGAAAAATTAGTGATGCCAAAAATGTACTTCATGTCCAATGATCCTTATAATTCCAAATTTTTATTTGAACACAATATAAAATACATCGGAGTACCCGCAGGAAAGATAAGACGTTATGCCTCGATAAAAAACTTTTTTGACTGGTTTGTAACTGGTTATGGAGTAATTATCGCCACGATAAAAATGTTTGTTATTTTCCCCGACGTTGTTTTTGGTAAAGGGGGATATGCCAGTTTTCCAGCTTTGTTTGCCGCCCGTTTATTAGGTATTCCAGTAGTTATCCACGATTCTGATTCTATTCCTGGCCGAGTAAATCTCTGGGCAGGAAAATTTGCTCAGCTAGTCGCTCTATCCTATCCTGAAGCGGTTAAATATTTTAGCAAAGAAAAAGTTGCTGTGACTGGTAATCCAATTCGACGAGAAATTTTAAACCCAATCAAAACTGGGGCTTTCGAATACTTAAATCTAGACCCCAATCTACCAGTAGTATTTATTGTAGGTGGTTCATTGGGTGCAACTAGAATAAATGACGCTGTACTAACTATCCTACCCAAACTATTGGTTAGATACCAAATAATCCATCAAGTTGGAGCCAAAAATTTAGACGAATGTAAAAAACGTTCCAGTATTATTTTAGAAAATGATCTAAACAAAGATCACTATAAATTATTTGATTTTCTAAACGATACTGCCCTACGTATGGCGGCTGGAGCCTCTTCTTTGATTGTCTCTCGTGCCGGTTCTACAATTTTTGAAATTGCCAACTGGGGATTACCATCTATCATCATTCCTATTCCAGAATCTATCAGTCACGACCAAACCCAAAATGCCTACACTTTTGCCCGCGCAGGCGGGACCGTGGTCATAGAAGAAGATAACCTTTCTCCATCTGTTCTCCTGGCTGAAATTACTCGTTTGATGGAGAACCAGAATATACGAGTTCAGATGTCGGCGGCGGCTAAAAAATATTCCAATCCTGATGCTGGTCACACGATTGCCAAAGGTTTGATCGATATTGCCTTAACACACGAAATTTAAAGGTAAACAGACAAATTCACCCACCATAATTTTTTATAACCAAAAGACATTAAATTACCACATATCAGCAAAATATATACATTAAAATGGAAAATACTAATTCAGAAAAAAATTTAGGCGGGCAAGTAATCACGCGTTTTGCTCCTAGCCCTACAGGTCTTTTGCATGCAGGAAATTATCGCACTGCTATCTTTAGTTATCTTTATGCTCGGCACACTGGAGGAAAATTTGTTTTACGAATAGAAGATACTGATCGTGAACGTTATAAAAAAGAATATACTGATAATATTTTAGAAAGTCTAAACTGGCTAGGTTTGGATTATGATAATGCTAATGATATTCCGCGACAATCAGAAAGAGGTGAATTGTATAAAAAATATCTACAAAAATTAATAGACGAAGACAAAGCTTATATTTCTAAAGAAGAAATAAAAAAAGAAGGTGACCGATCAGAAGTCATTCGTTTTCGTAATCCCAATAAGATTGTTACTTTCCACGATTTAATTCGGGGAGAAATCAGTATTGATACTACTGATTTGGGAAATTTTGTAATCGCAAAAAGTATTGATGAACCAATTTTTCACATTGCAGTAGTTGTAGATGACTATAATATGAGAATTACTCATGTAGTAAGAGGTGAGGATCATATTTCCAATACTCCAAGACAAATCTTGATTCAAGAAGCTATTGGCGCACCTACCCCAGAATATGCACACTTGCCACTAGTTCTTTCCCCAGACCGGACAAAACTAGCTAAACGCAAGGGAGCTTTAGCCTTAACAGAATATCGCGATCAAGGATATTTACCAGATGCAATTTTAAACTATATATCTCTATTAGGTTGGAACCCAGGAACCGAACAGGAAAAAATATCAAAAGACGAATTAATTACTTTGTTTGATTTAGCGAAGGTACAAAAAGGAGCAGCTATTTTAGACACTATTAAGCTTAATTGGTTAAACCGCGAATACATTAGACAACTATCCCCAGAGGATTTTATTCTTAAAACTGAATCATTTCTGGTTGATTTAAAAAATTTACCGGAATATTCAGATGAAAAGTTAAAGAAAATTATTCCATTACTTCTAGAACGTATTTATACATTGGGCGACCTAAAAAAAATGTTTAATGATGGAGATATTCAATACTTCTTCCAAAAACCAGAGTATCAAAAAGAGTTACTAAAAAATACCGAATTTTTACCAAACACAATAAAACTACTTGAAACTATTCCAGAAGATCAATTTTCTGCCGAACAGATCAAATCAACCATTTGGGATTTTGCCACAGAGAAAGGCCGAGGCAATGTTCTTTGGTCAATGCGTATTGCTTTATCAGGTAAAGAAAAATCACCCGATCCTTTTACTCTCGCCGCCACTCTTGGCAAAGAGGAAACGTTAAACAGATTAAAAACAGCTAATTTTTAAGCGTAAAAATCACGTCGGAATGAGCACATTCTAAATAACAACCCAATTCAGATTGCTTCGTTCCACTCACAATAACAATGCTTCCTTATTCGTAATTATTTTTCTCATGCCCAAAGTCTTTAAAATATTAGCTACTATTTGTATAGCAATAGCAATCATTATAACTACCTCCTTAGGTCAGGCAGCATCTGTAGAAGAATTGCAACAAAAAAGTTCTAGTCTTAGTGATCAAATAAAACAATTAGACCAAGAGATCAAGACTATCAGTAGTAAGCTAATAACAACCGGAGCTGAAAAGAAAACTCTTAATAATGAGCTGGCAAAGATAGAAACAACTCGCAAAAAACTATTAGCAGAACTTGCTCTAACTAGTAAAAAAATAGAACAAGCCAGCCAAAATATCGTTGCCTTACAAAGCGATATTGTAGTTAAGGTGCGTGATATTGATCAAAATAAAGTTTCTATTGCCGAAGCTGTTCGTAATTTAAGACAAAAAGAAACTAATAATCTGCTGGAAGTTTTGTTAGGAAGTACACTTCTATCAGACTTTATTACTCAAGCTGAAAATTTGGATAAACTCCAAGCTAGTTTAGATGAACAAGTTCAAGCCTTGAAACAAAATAAAGAAGTACTGGAAGTAAAAAAGACAGCCAAAGAAACTGAAAAGAAAACTTTGTCTGGTTTAAAAGACCAATTATCCGGACAAAAACTAGTTGTCGAGGAAACTAAAAAAGAAAAGAACGACCTGTTAGCTGTAACTAAAAACAAAGAATCAAACTATCAAAAGTTATTAGCTGATAACTTACAAAGAAAAAAAGAAGTGGAGGCAGAAATTGCGGATGTTGAAAGACAAATTAAAATTGCTATCGATCCTAGTTTATTACCAAAAATAGGAACAAATATTTTACAGTGGCCAGTGACTAAAGTGATTATCACTCAATATTTTGGTAACACCGATTTCGCCGTCAAACATGCCGTCCTTTATGGCGGAAAAGGTCACAATGGAATAGATATGGGGGTACCAACAGGCTCCACTATTATGTCTGCCTCTGAAGGTAAAGTAGTAGGAACAGGGGATACAGATAAGGTTTGCCCAAGGGCTTCCTATGGCAAATGGATATTGATTGAGCATACTAATGGCCTCTCAACCCTCTATGGGCACTTATCAGTAATTAGGGTAGTCGAAGGACAAACGGTCTATGCTGGACAACCAATCGCTTTCAGTGGCAACACAGGGTATTCAACTGGTCCTCATCTACACTTCACTGTTTACGCCAGTCAAGGAGTACAAGTTACCTCTCTAAAAAGTAAGTCATGTGGCGGAACCTATCGTATGCCAGTTGCTTCCTATAATAGTTATTTAAATCCTCTGGCTTATCTACCAGATCAACCATAAATAATAAGAATGATTTTTTAAATTTTCTAACAAATAAAGCGATATCCACTTCTTTTTATCACTAAAGTAAACTATAATGAATATCAATATGCGCTCTAACAAAAACTCTGGTTTTATCAAACTTATTCTTCTTATTATTGTAGTTATTTTACTTCTCAGCTACTTTGGGGTAAGTTTGCGTAAAGTTGCCGACTCCCAGACTGGCAAAGACAACTTTGGCTTCATAAAAGAAATTGGGCTCAAGGTTTGGGACTTCTGTCTGTCTATTTGGAATCAATATTTAGCCGAAAAAGTGATGTTTGTTTGGAACGATATCATCATCAAATATGGCTGGAATTTTGCAAAGGAAAATCTTGACAAAATAGGTAAGTAATGTTCCAGTGATATTCCAAAAATATCCTTATTTTAAAACATATAATCTAGTTTTCAGACCTCCACTGTCGCCCTTAGGGGGCGATTTTTGCTTGACTTTTGACCCTCATAATGCTAAGCTATACTCAGTATTAAGGAAAAGCGAATAGGTTAGGTAGCTATCTAAAAGTTTTGGATAGTTTTTTTCTTAAAAAAGTCGCCTTAATACCACTCACTTAAATTATAACTTCTAAGCTAGAGTTAGAGGATAACATCAAAGTTATCTAATAGCCTGGCTTTCAAACTTATACTTAAATCCTTACAAATAGGTCTCGCAAGCCTCATAGCCGTATCTAATTATTCATCCATACCAGTTGATACCCTAAAGACTCCCGAGCCGATTTCCGGTAAGATAGTCGCCGAAGCGCAAGCTAAGGTAGATAATAATAATTCAAAAGACTCTCGTCCAACCAGCGTTGTGATCGAAATGATCAGAGAGACTAGTGAAAAAAATGGGATAGATGACAACTTAGCTGTAGAAATTGCTCGCTGCGAAAGTGGCTTGCGACAATACAGTGATGATGGTACCGTTGTTCGCGGCCGGGTTAATACCAAAGACGTCGGAGTCTTCCAAATCAATGAAGACTACCACTTACGTCAAAGCCAAGAACAAGGTTACGATATATACACAACTCGTGGAAATATCGAATATGCTATCTCGTTGATCAAAAAATCTGGTAGTAAACCCTGGTCCGCTAGCAAACCTTGCTGGGGTCAGGTGGCCATGAAGTAATTAGAGAACCCCTCCATAATCTAACTGCAAGGTAAGAAAATAAAAAAGCTTACCAGATAAAATACTCAAGGTATTAGATTATGTCAAGGTTCTATACGCTAATCCTCGATAATCTTCCCAAATTGGGAAAGACAACTATCCAGACAAAAATGAAGGGCGCCCATAATAGGGCGCCTTTTCGATTTATAAATAATTATTATTAGTAATGATATAATGAATCAATTAGTATTTTAATATTTAATAAAAAATATGGACAATAAAAACATTACCACAGCCTTTGAACTATCAGGAAAGCAAATAAAAACTAATCTAGGTCTAGTTAAGGGAATCACTGTCCGGTCTAGATCAATTTTTGGAACTATTGGGGGATCTCTGCAAACATTGGTCGGAGGGAACATTTCACTTTTCACTAGTCTTTGTGAAAAGACCCGTGAAAATGCTTTTGAACTTATGGTCAAACAAGGGAAAGAAATGGGGGGAAATGGAATTATTGGAGTACGTTATGACGCAACAGAGGTAATGCAGGGTGTAACCGAAGTCTTATGTTACGGAACAGCAGTGATAGTAGAATAGGTATAACTACCAAAATATTTTGCGACGTTAAAATAAATTAATGATAAATATTCATTTTTATATAAAAATGCTAGAGTAATTTATTATGTCTTTTTATGCCCCAAAGGAAAACAAATACCCACAGATACCAGACCGGATTATTGATCTGCATGGTTTCACTACTTCTGAATCAAAAGAAATCATTGACGAGCTTTTAGCGGATCAAAAAATTAGTCATCTTAGATTAATTGTGGGTAAAGGATTAAATAGCCAAGCTGGTCCAATCCTACCAAATTTTGTAAAAACATATTTAAACTCTAAAGGTATCAGTTTCCGGCCGGCAAAAATACAGGACGGAGGGGAAGGCGCTTTAGAAGTATTCCTTTAGTACTTAGCCACCCATTTTGTAGCCCAAACTGAGCACCTAAACTAATCGACGGCTTATAATATAGCTTTCAGATGACCCTTTTATCAGCTCAAAGCCAAACGTGCGTCCTGGGGCATTTTAGAGCCTCATAGCTATAATATGGCCTTGTTGAGCCATATTATAGCTATTTATCCTATATATACAAGCTCAAAAGCTAGATTTTAAGCATATATTCAATAAACGACATTTACAAGAATAATTAAAGAGGAAAAATAAAAAGGAAACAAAATATTTTTTCTAAAAAATAAAAAAAATACCGATACATAGACGGAGAAGTGAGAAAAATTTTTTTAGAAATTTTTGTTATTAACACAGGGAAGAGACAGCGCAGAAGTCATCGTGCGACATTTTTCAAATGTATGCACAATAGTGGATTTTGCGATGTAGTGCCCCAGGCACTACGTCGTAAAATCTATGTTGTGCGACATTAGATAGTTATCCACAGTTGGCTTTTTTAGCCCTCCCCTAAACAACCTTGACGGAATGTCGTAAAATATTTAAAATCAAAAATAATTTTCTAATTTGTTCCAAATAATTAAATTATTTTTCTACAAAAATATTCTTGAATAAAAATACAGAACGTAAAAGGGGTATCCATAAGTATACCCCCCTCCCCCGATCATCCTATATAGAACACAAAAATCTCTCGATTGTAATAACTTCGCGCCCGCGAAGTTATTACAATATTATTTTTCACTTTTCATTTTACATTTTTCACTAATCTTTAAGGTTTTGGCTGACAATTGGCCGCCCTTGTATATCCCGCTGTTTCAGCGCCAGAAGCAGTTAAAAAATATATTCGGTTTTCAGCTTTAATCACCTTACTTCCACCACACCAGGGAAAATAATATTTAGTTCCATTTTTAGATGCAACAATCCTACTATCATTAGAGACTTCATCAACAACTTGAATTGTTTGAATAGTAGAGGATGTAGCCCGGGTAATAGTAACCGGAACTTGATTTTCTTTCAAGTTAGTTAATCTCCCCAACCCGTAGGCTAAGGTAGAAGATAAAACAACCAGGAGACCAATAAAAAACTCCTTTTCGTGAGCTATAAACCAATTTTTAATTTGTCCAAATTTGTAGAACATAATTTTCTTTGTATCATACTGTATGACAAGCTCAAAAAACTTTATAATTCAAAGCCCTTGATTTTTCTACCCTTATCTATTATAATACTCAAGTTCGTTTTACATTATTAAACATCGGATTTTCTCATTTGAATACAAGTCAAGGCTCAAGCGAGGAGCAAACCGAAATGTACCAACCAGTACATTGAGAGAGGCACCCAACGAAGAACTGTGCCAAAAGAGAAAATCCCCCCAATCATAACACGACACTATCATGGCACATAGAAAAGCAGGAGGTACTGCCAAAAACCTAAACGACTCAAATCCAAAATATCTAGGCACCAAGCTTTACGCCGGTGAAAAAACCAATCCAGGTTCTATCATAGTTCGTCAGCGCGGTACCAAGATCATCGCTGGAACAAACGTCAAAACCGGTAAGGATCATACTCTTTACGCCACAAAAGAAGGGGTTGTTGTCTTCAGCTCAAAACGTAAGACTGGCTTCAATGGCCAAACCAAGCGTTTCAAAGTAGCCAACGTTACCTAATTAAAAAGCCCCTCTCGGGGCTTTTTTGAATCCATATCTTTTATAATTTAGCAACCATCAATTTAAACTTGGCAATGTGATGATCTACTTTTAAAGTAATCTCATGTTCCCCCACTGCTTTTATTGGTTTGGTTTCTATCCAAGCTGGCTCAATTTTTAAACCGGTTATTTTTTCCACTTCTTTAGCAATCTCTCTTGGATGAATAGCGGCAAATAAATGCCCTTCAGGATTTGCTTTTGCGGACATAGTAATCATTAAATCGTTTAATCCCTTCAAACCTTGAGATAAAAACTCAGATCGTACTTCCGCGGCTTTCTCGACAACAGCCATTTCAGCTTTCATTTTGCCTAAATTTTCTGGAGTAGCTGGCAATGCCCAACTTTTAGCAATTAAACCATTACGAGCAAAACCATCATTTACCTCTTTTATTTGATACTTTCGCCCGACATTTTTTATGTCTCTTAATAGGATCACTTTCATCCCGTTCGTTAGTGAAAAATGGCATTGTCCCTGTTGGGACTCGATTATGTCATTCTAATTAGATTAGTAACTACATTCGAACCTTTATCTATTTAAAAATATGACTTCCCAACGATACCATTTAATACTACGGGATTCATATACTTAGATTAGCGAGAAAATAACCAAAAGTCAAAAATACTCTTATCTACTTTTTAGCTTCGATTTTTAAACTTTCAAGAGCAACTCCTTGGTATTGCCTTTTACTGATTCCCTTATCCTCCGACATAATCCTAACCTCAAAACCAGCATCTTGGATTATTTTTATATAATCATCTTTAAGTAAGGCTCCACCAACACAACCAGCGACCAATTCTTCGTTTTCTCTTTGCTCTATAGAAAGCTCTTCTAAGAGTACAATATCCGAAAGATACATCCTTCCACCTTTTTTCAATACACGATACACATCTTTAAAAACTTTATTTTTATCGGGAGCAAGATTAATTACACAATTACTAATCACTACATCTATAGAATTTTCATCGATAGGTAAATCTTCTATATCACCCAATCTAAACTCCACATTTTTATAACCCTGATTTTCATCATTCTTTCTAGCTATATCAATCATTTCTTCAGTCATATCTACACCAATTACTCGGCCAGATTCTCCCACTTTCTGTGCGGCCAAAAAACAATCAAGTCCAGCCCCTGAACCTAAATCCAAGACTACATCCCCTTCTTTTATTTCAGCCAAGGCAGTCGGATTACCACAACCTAAACCCAAATTTGCTCCACCAACTATTTTTAATTCCTGCTCAGAATAACCAATACTTTTTGCAATTTCTTCATTCTGATATTTATTTTTACAACTACAACAACTACTACTACAACCTCCATTTACAGCCGCTTTACTGTAAAAATCCTTAACGATTCTTTTAACATTATCTTTTTCCATTTTGTAAAAAATTATCTAGTAATATTTTAAAATTATTTAAAGACTTTTTATTAATAGAATAGATTACTTTTAAACCCATTTTGTGTGAATCAATCAAACCACTATCCTTGAGTATTTTAAGATGGTGGGAAGCAAGATTTTGGGGAATATCTAAATCTTGCCAAATATCACAAACACATCTCTCCCCTGTCTTAAGTAGACATAAAATTTTAAGTCTATTTTCATCAGCCATTGTTTTTAATAACTCAATGATGAGGTCTAAATCTTTACCATATTTTTTATTATCACAGCATTTTAATTTCATAATATATCAATCTATATTGATATATTATCATCTATCTATTATTACAACAACTTATCTAGTGGATAATAA
>Ga0247840_10001180_pt1 | contig 52206 bp, 53 predicted proteins | sample LaCruzMarch2015__FD_192404 | JGI IMG/M metagenome (GOLD analysis project Ga0247840, IMG submission 192404) | Freshwater microbial communities from meromictic Lake La Cruz, Castile-La Mancha, Spain - LaCruzMarch2015_17m | ecosystem: Environmental > Aquatic > Freshwater > Lake | place: Spain... | reverse complement strand
CGCGGGTCTGGCGGGCAGGGTGGTTTCCCGGCGCCGCCCGGTGGCGGTCAATGATCATCGTCCTTGAGTCGCTGCGGTTGGCATTCACGAGCCTCCGCGCCAACCCGCTGCGCGCGATCCTCACGATCCTCGGGATCGTGATCGGCGTCGCCGCCGTGGTGGCGCTGACGTCCATCGGCGGCGGGAGCCAGCGCGCCGTGATCGATCGCTTCAACAGCTTCGGCACCGACACGATCACCGTGCAGAGCAGCAGGTTCTCGTCCAACGCGACGCCGCTCACGCAAGCCGACCTCGCGACCATCGATGCGACGCCCGGCGTGAAGCGGACCGTCTACACGGTCGACACCAACGCCACCGTCACCAACGGGTCGACGAGCGCGATGGCGACCGTCACCGGGACGTCGCCGGCCATCCAGAGCATCAACCACCTGCAGGTGCAGGCGGGCCGCTTCTGGAGCGAGTTCGCGGCGCAGAAGGATCTTCCCGTGGCCGTTATCGGCTCCACCGTGCTCGACGACCTCGGCATGTCGGCGCGCCCGGCGATCGGGCAGAGCCTGCGCATCGGCGGCGAGAGCTACCAGGTGGTCGGCGTGCTCGAGTCGCAGGGCGGGCTGAGCTTCTCTTCGGCTGACGACAGCATCTTCGTGCCGCTCGGCGCCATCGCTGGACGTCTGGTGGCCTTCCACCCGGAGATCTCGTCGATCCGCGTGCAGGCGACCCCGGGTGCGGTCGACACCTTCTCCTCCGCCGTCGAGAGCACGCTGCGCACGCAGCACGACCTGACGTCGAGCGATCAGAACGACTTCCAGATCATCAACGCCAGCTCCATCGCCACGGCGGTGTCGTCCACGACCCAGACGCTGACGCGGCTGATGGCGGCGATCGCCGCGATCAGCCTCATCGTCGGGGGCATCGGCGTCGCCAACGTCATGCTCGTCACGGTGCGCGAGCGCACCCGCGAGATCGGCGTGCGGCGCGCGGTCGGAGCCACGCGCCGTGACATCGTCGTCCAGTTCCTCGTCGACGCCGTGGTCATCAGCCTGATCGGCGGCATCGTCGGGCTGGCCGTGGGCTTCGGCAGCGCCTTCGCCGGCGGTTCGGCGCTCGGCGTGACGCCGGTGTTCTCGTGGACGGCCGTGATCCTCGCCATCGTGGTAGCGATCGTCGTGGGCGTGCTGGCCGGTATCGGCCCGGCCCTGCAAGCTTCGTCGGTGGAGCCGACGTTGGCGCTGCGGTACGAGTGACGCCGCGACCGGACTCTCCACAGTCGTCGCCGACCCCTGTGCGGCTCGAAGGCGTGCCTCGCGGCGGACTGGGCCAAGACGGCGGGCGCCAGCTCAGGTCTGGAGAAGCAGCGCCGGTTCCTGCCGGCCGGACTGAGCGGCCGGCTGGCGGGTATCCAGGCCCCATGGCCGCCATCGCCGACGCCTTCTTCGCCGCCGACCGCGCCGCCTGGCGCGAGTGGCTCGCCGAGCGCCACGGCTCGGCCGGCGTCGTCTGGCTCCTGATTCACAAGAAGCACGTCGGCGCGCCGAGCGTGAGCTACGACGAGGCCGTCGAAGAAGCCCTGTGCTGGGGCTGGATCGACGGCCTCACGAACCGCTGGGACGAGCGCAGCTACGCGGTGCGCTTCACGCCGCGCAAGCCGGGCAGCGTGTGGAGCGAGAGCAACGTCGCCCGCGTCGGGAAGATGACCGCCGAGGGGCGTATGACTCCCGCCGGGCAGGCGCTCGTCGATGAGGCCAAGCGTCGCGGCACGTGGGAAGAAGCGGCTTCCGGCAGGCTCGAGGTGACGCCCCGGGACTGGGAGGCGGCGCTGGCGGCGGAGCCGGCGGCGGCCGCGCGCTGGCGCGCGTGGGCGCCGAGCCACCGCCGCCAGTACAGCTACTGGATCCTCGACGCCAAGCGTCCCGAGACGCGGACGCGGCGCGTCGCGGAGACGGTGCGCCGCGCTGCCGCCGGGCTCAGACCGGGGGAGAAGGACTAACCGGCCAGGTGCTCCCGCACGGCGGCGACGAGCTCCGGCAGAACCTCGCCGCCGGGGCCCTGCAGGAAGATGTCGGCGGCGGCCGCCACGGCGTCGCGCTCCGGATTCACGTCGATCACCGTGGCGCCGGCCTCCGCCGCCAGAAGCGGCATGGCCGCGGCGGGGTACACGACTCCCGAGGTCCCCACCACCAGCATGACGTCGCAGGCGGCGCTGAGCGCCTGGGCGCGGTCGATGGCGTCGCCGGGGAGCGCCTCACCGAACCACACCACATCGGGACGCAGCGGCTCACCGCACTCGGGGCAGCGCGGCGGCTTCACGTCCTGGCCGGCGAAGTCTTCGAGCACGAAGCCGGTGTGCTTCCCGGGCAGGCACTTGAAGCGGAACATGCTGCCGTGGAGCTCGATGACGTCGCTGGAGCCGGCGCGCTGATGGAGGCCGTCGATGTTCTGCGTCACGACGCTGACCTGGGGGAGCAGGCCCTCCAGCTCGGCGATCGCGATGTGACCCGGGTTGGGCGAGGCGGCGGCCGCCGCGCCGAAGCGGTGCTCGTACCAGTTCCAGACGAACTCGGGCCGGAGCACGTAGGCTTCGTAGGTGGCGAGCTCCATCGGGTCGTACTGCGCCCAGAGGCCGGTCTCGGGCTCGCGGAAGGTGGCGATGCCCGACTCCTTGCTCACGCCGGAGCCCGTGAACACGACGAGCCGGCGCGAGCGGGCAAGCGCCCGCGCGGCCGACTGCACGTGCGGATCCCGCTCCATGTCTCCTCCCGCGGTCGCGCTCCGGCGCCGGCGATCCTGCATCGACGACGCGCAGGTACTACGCTACCGTACAGAGGGGCGCAGGGCGAATGACGCGACCGGCTTGCCGGAGGAGCGTGAACCGTGGATCTCGAGGGACGCCAGGACCACCCCTACGTGGCGCACTATGACAGTCCGGACGAGCCGGACGACGAAGAGCTGCGGCGCGACGCCCAAGCGCTCGCGCGGGCCGAGCGCGCTTCCGCGCGCCAGATGGACTTCGCCCGCTGGCGCGTCCTCCGCTACGTCGCCGGCGTCTTCCTGGCCTGCGTGAGCATCGCCGGCGGTGCGGTCGCTGTCATGGCCGTGATCGTCGCTCTCACGCCTGGTGCCGGTCCGCTGAGCCTGGTCACCGACGTCGATGGGGGCAGCGTCCGCTCCGCGACCCTCACGAGCGCTCAGATGCTCATGCTCGCGGGCGCCATGGTGGCGCTCGAGGTGGTGCTGATCTGGGCCGCCACGCTCCTCTTCTCCAGAGGGCTCCACCCTGGGCAGTGGGTCGCCATGGGCGTGATGGCCGCGGCGTCCACGGTCGGCATCGCGCTGGGCGCCGGCGGCGTCTTCGACAGCGCGGTCAATTGGCCGTACTTCGTCGCGTTTCCTCTGATCGTCGTGGCTTCGCTGCTCGAGTCGCTGCGGATACGGCGCTTGCGCGCGCGCTGGGGCGAGTGAGGTGACCGCGTGATGGACGAGCCCAGTCAAGATGAGACGATGTCCGGCGCGCCGGAGGGCGAGCTCACGGCCGCTGCGGAGGGCGCGCCTTCCGGCGGCGGCCTCCGCCTGCTCGCCGCCGCGGTCACGGCGCCGTGGCTCGTGGGCTACGGCGTCACCGGCGCCTGGGCCGTCACGCGCGGCGCCCGCGCCGCGGCAGACGGCCTCTCCTCCATCGACGTCGGCTACTCGCGCCTGGTCACGCCGCCGGGCGTCATCTTCGTCGGCGCGCTCCTGCTGGCCGGCTTCGCCGTGCTCCTGGCGGCCGCGCTGCTGGTCCTCTACGACGCTCGCGGCCGCGCCGCCTGGGCCGCCGTCTGCGCCGTCGCGGCCGTCCTGACGGCCGGGTCGCTGTGGGCCGCCGTGAGCGGCGGCCTTCATCCCGGCCTCTGGCTGCTCTTCTTCGGCGGGCTCCTCTACGCCGCCGCCCTCAGCCTCGTCGAGCTGCTGCGCGTGACGCGCGCCGCCCGTCGTGGCACAATCGCCGGACCATGAACCAGGCTTCCTCGTGAGCACCAGCATCTTCGTCGGGCACGCCAAGCCGCCGGCCAACACGGTGAGCGGCCAGATGTACACGATCCTCAGCGTGGTGTGCGAGGTCGATATGGAGACCGGCGTCATCATCGCCGCCGAGTTCACGGTCGCCACCGACCTGGCGAAGGACTACCTCAACCGCCTGATCAGCGGGCACAACCTCGCGACCGACGAGGACGCCATCATCGGGGAGCTCGAGAAGCGCTATTTCTCGGGCACCCAGAAGGCGCTCATCCAGGCCTTTCGCGACATGATCAAGCGCTATCGCGCGCAAGTCGGCTGAACCCTCACGGCGTCGAGACGTGACGGGCCGGCAGATCGGCCCTCCGGGCCTCCTCCGGCCCTCCGCTCTGACCGTCCGACACATTGCCGCCTCCGGCTCCGGGTGCTAGCGTTACTGCTCCATTCGCAGCATCGCCGCGACCCTCGGCGGCCGTCTCGCCGCCGGTCCACAAGGAGGCCCGCATGCCCAACGAAGATGGCACGCCCACCGTAGAGGAGCTCAAGGCCAAGGCGTACCAGCCCATGGAAGACGCCATGAAGCTGCACCCCTTCTACAAAGGCAAGATCGAGACCACCCTCAAGTGCTGCGTGCGCGACTTCCAGGATTTCGGCATCTGGTACACGCCCGGCGTCAGCAAGCCGTGCCTCGACATCAAGGACGACCCCGAGAAGGTCTACGAGCACACCAACAAGGGCAACACCGTGGCCGTGATCAGCGACGGCACGCGCGTCCTGGGCATGGGCGACATCGGCCCCAAGGCCGGCCTGCCGGTGATGGAGGGCAAGAGCCTCCTCTTCAAGTACCTCGGCGGCGTCGATGGCTTTCCGCTCATGGTCGACACCAAAGACCCGGACGAGTTCATCGATTTCGTCAAGCTCGTGCAGCCGGGTCTGGGCGGCATCAACCTCGAGGACATCAGCCAGCCCAAGTGCTTTCGCATCCTCGACACCCTGCGCGAGGAGTGCGAGATCCCCGTGTGGCACGACGACCAGCAGGGCACGGCGTGCGTCACGCTCGCCGGCCTGGTCAACGCGCTCAAGGTGGTCGGCCGCGACATCGCCGAGGTGAAGATCGCCTTCATCGGCTCGGGGGCGGCCAACGTCGCCATCAGCCGCCTGATCTTTTCGTTCGGCGCCGACCCCGCCAAGTGCCGTGTCGTCGACAGTAAGGGCATCCTGCACAAGGGCCGCGGCGACATCGAGGCGGTCAAGGCCGAGTGGGTCGACAAGTGGAAGTACTGCCAGATCACCAACGCCGAGCAGCTCAGCGGCGGCATCGCCGAGGCCCTCAAGGGCGCCGATGTGTGCATCGCCCTCAGCAGGCAGGGCCCGGACACCATCGAGAGGGACTGGATCAAGGCGATGGCCCCCGACCCCATCGTCTTCATCTGCGCCAACCCCGTGCCCGAGATGTGGCCCTGGGACGCCAAAGAGGCCGGCGCCGCGGTGGTCGCCACCGGCCGCTCCGACTTCCCCAACCAGGTCAACAACTCGGTCGGCTTCCCCGGCATCTTCCGCGGCACCCTGGACGTGCGCGCCAAGACGATCACCGACGAGATGTGCATCGCCGCGGCCGTGGAGCTCGCCAAGGTGGCCGAGGACAAGGGCCTCAGCGCCGACTGCATCATGCCGACGATGGACGATTGGGAGGTGTTCCCGCGCGAGGCCGCGGCGGTGGCGATGAAGGCCATCGAGCAGGGCATCGCGCTGCGCACCGATCTCACCTTCGAGCAGGAGGTCGCCGAGGCCACGGCGATCATCGCCCGTGCCCGCGGCATGGTGCAGGACGCCATGGCGGCCGGCTACATCCAGATGCCCGAGGGCAGCAGGCCGCCGGCGCCGACCCGGGCGGCCATGAAGGCCGCCGCCCGCGGCGCCGGCGACTACGCCGGCGAGGCCGTCGACAAGGCCGTCGAGGCGATCGGGCCGGCTGCCCAGAGGGCCGCGGACGCGGCCCAGAAGGCGGCCGACATGGTGGCGGACGCCATCAAGAGGGCCACCGAGCGCACCAGGAAGGACGAGAGCGCAGCCAAGCCGGCGGACGACGCGTCGCCCGAGACGAAGGACCAGGAGTAGCGAGCACCGATGGGGGGCGGGCGGGGCGGCTCTTCCGGCCGCCCCTACCGCTTCACAGTGAAGCTCATGGCGTTGCTCGCGCCCGCCGTGGTCGTCACCGTGACGCTCACCTTGCCGTAGCTGGCCGTAGCCGGCACCTTGCACTGGATCCGCGTGGCGCTCCAGGACACGTACCTGGCGCACTCTGCGCCGCCGAACCTCACCGTGCCGGCGCCTTGCGCCGCGCCGAGGTTCGCGCCGCTGATGGTGACGAGCCCGCCGCGCTTCGCGGACGCGGGGCCAAGCCCGGTGATCGTGGGCCAGGTCAGCGGTCCGACGTCCTTGCCCCACCAGAGATCGTCGTCCTCGAACCAATGACCGGGGTCCTCATCGACGATCTGCTGTCCGTTGACCCAGATCCTGAAACGATCGGGCCGCCAGCCCCCGGCAACGCCGTCGCTTGACTTGTAGATCGAGACCTTGGCGATGTGCTCGGGGGTGAAGGCAGGGTCGCCGACGTAGACAAAGTACCAGTCGTCGTCGTTCTGCTCGAAGTCGCTGTAGCCGAGGCCGCCGCCGGCGCCGGTGTCGAGCCTCTTGTCGTAGGCGCCGCCGCCGTCGAGCTGCAGACGCAGGTAGACATCGTCGTCGGTGCCGGCCAACCACACGTCGGCGGTGTGAATACGGACCGTGACCTCGCCGATGGCCGTGCGCGGCCGTTCGCCGACGTCGAGGTTCCAGGTGTCGACGAAACCCGAGTAGTCGCCGCGCTCGGCCTGCACGATCAGCTGTTGCGCGTTGTAGACGCTGCGCTCCATGGCGACGTCGATGTTCCGGCGCCGGGTCTCGCCGTTCGGCTGGCTCGCGTCGAGCGCCGTCGCCGACTCGGCGTAGCCGCAGTAAAGGCCGCCGACGGTCGCCGTCAGGGCGTTGTTCATGGTTGCGAAGCAGGTGTCGATCCAGGCGTGAAAGCCGTCGGCCAGAGGGCTCTCGCCGTACACATCCTGAAGCGCCTGAGCGAAGAGGCGCTCGGTGGGAGGGTGCAGCCCCTCGAGGTAGCCGGTCAGAAACGTTCCCGCGTCCGCGCCCGGAATGTAGTCGGCGATGTCGTGCCCGCCGAGGTCCTTCCAGATGTAGGGCTCGGCGTGTTTCTCGAGCTCGCTGTGCTTGCTCTGCGTGCCGGCGTCGTCAAAGAAGACGCCCCCGGCCTCGGGATTGACGTAGAGGCCGTGACCGGCGAGATCGCCGGTGGTGTGCGTGAGGTAGCCGGCTGCGAAGGCGATCTGCTCGAGGTCGCCGCCGGCGAGCGCGCGCCGCAGGAGGATCGTGGCCAGAGTGCCGACGCGGTGGTAGTGCAGCTTGTTGGTCCACGGTGTGTAGCCGCGGGCGATGTCGGCATAGCTGCCGCCGCCGTAGCCGAGGTCGGCGCCATAGGAGCCCCACGCCGCCGCGGCCGGATAGGCGAGCATCGCCTTCTTGACGACACTGTGGCTCGGCAGCAGGTCGCGGACCTTCTCGGCCTCGACGTAGTGCCCGCCGGCTTTCCAGGCGAGTGCCGGACAAGCTGCGCCGGCGAGCGCGACCAGCGCAAGGACGAACGCGAGAAGCGTGATGCGGCAGCCGTGCATCGATTCCCTGCCCCTCAGGTCACGTCTCCGCGGGTGCAGAGCCATACGGACCCCCATTTCGATGACCACGGAAACCATTCTCCGGCGGCTGCGATCCACTGGCAAGCATGTACGATAGACAGTATGAAGTACAGGGCCATGGATCGTGCATCCGCAACGGCGCCGCGGGACGGCCGGGCGTTGAAGAGGCTGCAGACGGAACGACCGGAGGAGGCCGCACGTGTTTGGAAACGGAGCGCGTGAGCTCGACGTCGGTGAGATCACCGAGGCCGTGAAGGCGATGTGCATCACGGCCAATTACGATCTGCCCGCAGACGTCTATGACGCCCTCGTGAAGGCCAGGGGGGTCGAGGAGAGCCCAGTAGGCAGGGATGTCCTCGGCCAGCTCATCGAGAACGCCGACATCGCCGCCGCCGACCGCGTGCCTGTGTGCCAGGACACCGGCTTCGCGGTGATCTTCGCCGAAGTGGGGCAGGACGTGCACCTGGTCGGCGGCTCCTTCGAGGACGCCGTCCACGAGGGCGTGCGCCGGGGCTACGCAGAAGGCTACCTGCGCAAGTCCGTCGCCGAAGAGCCGGGGCACGCCCGCCGCAACACCAAAGACAACACGCCGGCCATCCTGCACACCAGCATCGTCCCCGGCCGCAAGGTACGGCTCACGTTGATGGCCAAGGGCGGCGGCGCCGAGAACATGAGCAGCCTCAACATGCTCAAGCCCTCACAGGGGTGGGCCGGCATGGTCGACGCCGTCGTCGAGACCGTCTCGAAGGCCGGCTCCAACCCGTGCCCGCCGGTGATCGTCGGCGTCGGCGTCGGCGGCACCATCGACATGGTCACGGTCCTCGCCAAGAAGGCGCTGCTGCGCGACGTCGGCAGCACGCATCCCGACCCGCGCATCGCCGCCATGGAAGCCGAGCTGCTCGAGAAGATCAACGCGCTCGGCATCGGCCCGCAGGGCCTCGGCGGCAGCACCACCGCGCTGGCCGTGTTCATCGAGGAGATGCCCTGCCACATCGCCAGCATGCCGATGGCAGTCAACGTCCAGTGCCACGCGCAGCGGCACAAGACCGTGGAGCTCTGAAAGGGGAGGGATCATGGCCATCAAGCAGATCACGACTCCTCTCAGCGACGACGTCGTGCGGGACCTCAAGGCCGGCGACGCCGTCGCGATCACCGGGGTCATCTACCAGGCGCGCGACGCGGCGCACAAGAAGCTCGTCGCACTCATCGAGGCCGGCGAACCGCTTCCGTTCGAGTTGCAGGGAGCCGTCGTCTACTACATGGGGCCGAGCCCGGCCAAGCCCGGCAACGTCATCGGCTCGGCCGGCCCCACGACCAGCGGCCGCATGGACGCGTACGCGCCGCTGCTCATGCGGCACGGCCTCAAGGGCATGATCGGCAAGGGCCTGCGCTCGCAGGAGGTCAAGGACGCGATGCACGAGTGCACGGCCGTGTACTTCGCCGCCACCGGCGGGGCCGGCGCCCTGCTCGCGAAGAGCATCGTCGGCAACGAGGTGATCGCCTGGCCCGAGCTCGGCGCCGAGGCGGTGGCGCGCCTCGAGGTCAAGGACTTCCCGGCGATCGTCGTCAACGACTGCCACGGCGGCGATTTGTACGAAGAAGGGCGCAAGAGGTACGCGAAGACGGTGTGAGCGGGGCGCGCGCGGGTGGGGTGGCGGGCGGCCGGAAGAGCCGCCCGCCCCACCCAACGTCCACCCCGCGAGGCCATTGGGAGCCTGTTTCCACAGCCGTGCGGCTGCTACTCTGCTCTCATGTGTATTCCCGGCCATGACCTCGCGCCCAATGATGTTGCAGAATGCAACCAGCACGGGTATGGTCCCTCCGAAGGGAGGCGATCAGCCATGGCTACACTGCACGTTCGCAACGTCCCGGACGACCTCTACGAACGCCTTCGCCTCAGGGCTGCCGCCAGGCATCGTTCGCTGTCTGCCGAGATCATCGACCTGCTGGAGGGCGTCCTGGGTCCCCGCGATCGCGGGGCGAAGATGACTGAAGTGCTCGCGCGCCTGCGGGCCAGGCGCGAAGGGCTGCCCCCCGTGCCCGAGGGCTACGCCGCCGATCTCATACGCGAGGACAGAGGTGAGATCGAGCCCCGTTGACGACGGTTGCGTGCTCGATGCGAGCGTGGCTTTGGCTCTTGTCCTCATCGAGCCGTGGAGTGTTCGCGCCGAGCACATCATGGACTCGCTCGCTGCCGGTTCGAGCCACATCGTGGTCCCTTGGCTCTTCGACCTTGAGTGTGCGAGCGGTTTGGTGAAGGCTGTGCGCCGCCGACGGCTCGATTCGGATAGAGCCCTCGACCATATGCTCGACCTTCTGGATCTTCCCGTCGAGCGTCTCGAGGCCTCACGGGCCGAGGTCGAGGCGCTTCTCCTTGCTCTCGAGTACGGCATCTCCGCCTACGACGCGGTCTACGTGGCGCTGGCCGCCGAGGAGCGGCTGCCGCTCGTTACTGCGGACGCGCGCCTCGTGCGGGCGCTCGCGGGCAGCCCGCATGTGGTCCTGCGTCTGGACGATGTGGAGCTCTGAGGCGTCGGTCTCGGCTCAGCCGCCGGGCCGATCGCGCAGCCAGAGCCGCACCATGTCGGCCAGCATCGCGAAGACGAGATCCTGATCGACACCGTCGGGGTCGGCGGCCACCTGCAGCGAAAGGCCGTCGATGGCGGCCACGATGAGGCTGGCGCGCGCGCGCTGCCGGCCCGCGAGCTCGTCATCGTCGCCGGCCTCAAGCTCGCCCAGCTCCAGAGTGCCGTCGCGGGCGATGTCGTAGTCGACGGCGATCTTGCTGCGCAGCACCGGGTCGCGCACGCCACGGGCCAGCGCCTCGGAGATGCCCACGGCGCTCTGCCCGCCTTCGACACGCGCGCCCAGGCCGCTGATGTACGCGTGTAAGCGCTCTTGCGGCGTGGGGATGTCCTTGACGCGCTCCACCAGCGCCTCCCAGGGCTCGGCCTGCATGCGATCGAAGACCGCGTGCAGCAGGCCGGCCTTGCTGATGAACTGGCGGCGCACGGTGGACGGGTCGACGTGCGCCTTCAGGGCAACGGCCTCCAGCGTGACCGCGTCGTAGCCCTTCTCGAGCAGCATGCCGCGCGCCACATCGACGATGTGCAGGGCGGTCGGCGAGAGCCCGGCGATCCACTCGTCGAGCGGTCCTTGAGGATCGGAGCTGAGCCGCGGTCGTCCGCGGCGGCGTTTCTCAGGCGTGTCGCTTACGTCATCCTCGAATCACTGCCCTTGACAGAAGGCTGTATGCTCATAACGTCGATGGTGTACCGCCTGGGGAACGGCGGGTGTCGGCCTTGTCCGCGACAGCGCACTCGAGACGTTTTTGGGGGAGACATGAAGAGGATCACACCGCGCCTGCTGCGCGGCGGCCTGCTGCTCGCTGTGGCCGCCGTACTTGTCGGCGGGCTCGCCGGGGGCGTCGGCGGCGCCTTCGGCGCCGACGCCTCGCCCTCGCCCGCCGGCAAGACCACACTGCACGTGGGCTGGACGGCCGAGCCCGACAACCTCAATCCGTTCATCGGGTACGAGTCCTCGTCGCTCGAGATCTTCCACCTCAACTACGACTTCCTCGTCGGTTTCAGGGCCAGCGACCTGCAGCCCGTGCCCGAGCTGGCTACGAGCTGGTCGCACTCGCCCGACGGCAAGATATGGACCTTCAAGCTTCGCGAGGGCGTGAAGTGGCAGGACGGCGAACCGTTCACGTCCAGGGACGTCGTCTTCACTTTCAACTACGTCATCAAGCACCAGCTGGGCAACTTCACGAGCTACACGGACTTCATCGACAAGGTCGAGGCTGTGGACGACCTCACGGTGCGCTTCGTCTGCTCCAGGCCCAAGGCCAACATGCTGGGCATGGTCGTGTGGATCATGCCCGAACACATCTGGTCCAAGGTCAGCGGCGCGGCGGCTGCCAAGAGCTTCCCCAACAAGCCGCCGATCGTCGGCACCGGGCCGTTCCAGGTCGTGGAGTGGAAACGCGGCGGGTACGTGCGCGCCGTGGCCAACAAGGACTACTGGCGCGGCGCCCCCAAGGTCGACGAGGTCATCTGGAGCCTGTACAAGAACGCCGACACGATGGCCGCCGATCTCAAGTCCGGCAACCTCCAGGTGGCCTGGGACATCCCGCAGGCGCAGTTCAAGACCCTCGACGCGTCTCCAGACCTCGCGGCCATCGGCGGCGTGCTCAACGGCTTCAACCACATGGGCTTCAACTGCTACACGGGGGCGGCCTCACTGGGCAACCCGGTGCTCAAGGACGCCCGCTTCCGGCAGGCTCTGAATTGGGCCATCGACAAGCAGACCGTGGTCGACACGGCCTACTACGGGCACGGCACGCCGGCGACGACGATCATCCGCTCCGCCTACTACAAGCCTCCGCTGGACTACCACTGGCAGCCGCCCGCCGACCGACTCTACGCCTTCGACCCCGCGAAAGCGGAGGCCGCTCTCGACGCCGCCGGCTACAAGGACACGAACGGCGACGGGGTCCGCGATTTCCGTGGCAAGCCGATCGAGCTGCGTCTGTTCGCGCGCGCCCAGTCGGCCACCGACCAGATCGTCGGCAAGCTCATCACGGGGTGGCTGGAGAAGATCGGCCTGCAGATCGACTATCAGGTCATCGACGAAGGCGCCATGACCGACAAGATCTACAACTACAAGGGCGACGTCTTCGCCCCCGACTACGACCTCTTCCTCTGGTACTGGTACGGCGACCCCGACCCCAACTTCATCCTCTCGGTGCTCACCAAGTCCCAGGTGGGCTCGTGGAGCGACACGCAGTGGACCAACGCCGAGTACGATCGGCTGTACTACCAGCAGCAGACGACCATCGATCCGCAAGCCCGCAAGGAGCTCGTCTGGAAGATGCAGCAGATCGTCTACGAGCAAAGCCCGTACATCGCGCTCACGTATCCCGAGTGGCTGGAAGCCTACGATGACACCGGGTGGACGGGCTGGGTGAGGACGCCCTCGGGAGACGGGTCGGTCATCTACACGTCATACAATATCGACAGCTATCTCTTCGCCCACCCCACCCCAGGGGCTCCGGCGAAGTCGTCGTCCAACAGCACCGGGACTATCGTCGCGGCCGTGGTCGCGGTGGTGGTCGTGGCGCTGATCGTCGTCCTCGTGGTGCGGGCACGCCGTCGCCGCACGGTCGAGGAATGAGCGGCCGGGAGGGCTGAGATGCACACGCTGAGCTGGGAGGAGATCGACGACATCCTCGTGGGCGCCACCATCATGGGATGCGGCGGCGGCGGCGAGCTGGCGGAGGGTCGCGAGCTGATCCGGCGCGCCTACGACGAAGGGCGCGCCGTGACCCTCGCGGCCCCGCACGAACTGCCCGACGAGACCCTTGTCGCCTGTCCCTATGGCGTCGGCGGCCTTACCGTCGGCGACGAGGCGGAGTACGCCGGGTCGAGCTGGGCGAAAGAGCACCCCAGCGTGCTCGCCGTGCGCGCCCTCGGTGCGCACCTGGGCCGCGAGATCGGCGCCCTCATCACCGGCGAGCTCGGCGGTACCAGCATCGCCGACGCCTTCTACCCGGCGGCGCTGCTGGGCCTTGCGGTGGTAGACGCCGACCCAGTCGGCCGGGCCGTGCCGGAGATCGAGCACTCGCTGTTCAACCTGTACGGCGTGCCCATCGTCCCGCAGGCCGTGGTCAATGAGCTCGGCGACACCGTCATCATCACGGCGGTCGCCGACGACCGCCGCGCCGAGGCGCTGGTGCGCGCCCTGGCGGTCGCCAGTCGCAACGTCGTCTGGGTCGCCGATCACGCCATGCCCTGGGGACGCATGAAGGACTTCGTGATCCCGGGGGCCATCTCCCTGGCGAGGGACGTGGGGCGGGCGTTTCGCCAGGCTGTGGCGGCGGGCGAGGACACGGCCGCGGCGGCCGCCGCCGCCGCAGGCGGCGGCGTGCGCTTCCGCGGGTGCGTCTCGGCGTTCTCGTGGGAGGAGAAGGCCGGCTTCACGTGGGGCGAGCTCGAGATCGCCGGCCAAGGTGTCGATGCCGACGCCGCCTACCGCATCTGGTTCAAGAACGAGAACCTCATGGCCTGGCGCGACGGCGCGCCCGACGTGACCGCTCCGGACCTGATCTGCTGCTTCTCCGGCGAGACTGGCCAGCCCGTCACCAACCCGCATCACGAGGTCGGCCGAGCAGTGACCGTTGTGGGGCTGCCGGCCGCGGCCGCGTGGCGCACGGAGCGGGGCGCCGCTATCCTCGGACCCCGCCACTTCGGCTTCGACATCGACTACACACCGCTGGAGAACAGGCTCCCGGCGCGCTAAGGGTCTATCCCGCCAGGTCTGCACGCACGGATGCGCCCGTGGACGCATCGCGGATGCGGCCCCTCCCCGGATCCCCACGTAGCTGGGCTACGAGGGAACCGTCTCGTGACCGCCCCGCTCGGTCCACGAACGCCCCGCACGCACATCTCTAACGGGATCGGCCCTAACAGGTACAATCGGGTCATGGATGCAGCTTCATGACCGCCTGGGTGTTCGCCGTAGGGCGGATGCTGGGTCTGGGGAGCGTGGCGGGGATCCGCCCGTCCATGACCTTGGCCGTCATCGGCATCGTGTCGAGGCTCGGCTGGGGGGCGGGGCTCAACCCGACCTTCTCCTTCCTCGGTCACTGGCTGGCGATCGTCATCTTCGTGGTGCTGGCCCTCCTCGAGTCGAGCTTCGACAAGATCGCCAAGCTCGACCGCCTGCAGGGCCGGCTCACGATGCCCTACCGGCTGACCGCCGGGGCCGCGGCCGGCGCGGCCACGATCCCCTTCGGCTGGCAGGGCGTCGTCGTCGGCGCCGCCGTCGGCGCGGGCGCGGCGTGGACCTCCACCTACGTCAAGGGCCTCACGCGGCCCAAGACGGTGCCCAGCGACGCTGTTCTCACGCTCATGAGCCTGTGGGAGGACCTCGCGGTCTTCGCCGGCGCGCTGCTCACGCTCATCGTGTCGCCGGTGGGCTACGGCATCGCCGCCTTCACCGGGATCGTGTACTGGCGGGTGGGCTCGCGGCGCAGAGCCAAGTACCGCGCCATGCGGCGCCGGCGGGCGTAGCCGCCCCGGCGCGACGGGCTGCGAGACGATGATGAGCAATGACACTGCCGACTACGGGGTGCGGCGGGCGCGCATGGTCGAGGAGCAGCTCGTGTCGCGTGGCCTGCGCAGCGACGACGTGCTCGCCGCCATGCGCTCCGTGCCGCGGCACCTGTTCGTGCCGCCCGAGCTCGCCGCGAAGGCCTACGCCGACGCCCCCCTGCCCATCGGTCTCGGCCAGACCATCTCGCAACCGTACATGGTCGCGCTGATGACGGAGCTCCTGGGAGTCGATGTGCGCAGCCGCGTGCTGGAGATCGGCGCGGGCAGCGGCTATCAGACGGCGGTGCTCGCCGAGGTGGCGGGCGAGGTCTACGCGCTCGAACTGCTCGCGCCGCTGGCCGAGCGCGCGCGCGCCGTGCTCGCCCGCCTCGGCTACCAGAACACGCACGCCGCGATCGCCGACGGCTCGGGCGGGTGGCCGGAGATGGCGCCGTTCGACGCCGTCCTCGTGGCCGCGGCGGCCCCGCAGGCGCCGCCGGAGCTGCTGCGCCAGCTGGTGGACGGCGGCCGCCTGGTGATCCCGCTCGGGGACCCGCACCGCGACCAGGTGCTGACGGTGTTCCAGCGCGCCGGCGACGAGCTCCGCGAGCGGCGCGACACGCGCTGCCGCTTTGTGCCGCTGGTGAGCGGCGGGGCCGCGCCTGGGGCGCCGCGGGTCGCTCCCCCGGCCAGAGGAGCCGGCGAGGAGGAGGTCGCGGTGATGAAGGCGGTCGCGGTCCGCGTGAGCGGGATGGTGCAGGGCGTGTACTACAGGGCGAGCGCTCGGCACGAAGGAGAGCGCCTGGGCCTGCGCGGGTGGGTCAGGAACATGAGCGACGGCGGCGTCGCCCTGCACCTGCAGGGCGATCCGGCCGTCGTGGACGCCATGCTCGGCTGGTGCAGGGTCGGCCCGCCGGCGGCGCGCGTGAGCCGGGTCGAGGTCGGCGACGCCGAGCCCGACGGATCCCTTTGCGGTTTCGAGGTGAGGTAGATGGCCGTGACCATCGACGACGTGCGCCGCGACCCCGAGGTGCGGGTCTTCATCGACAAGGCCAACGAGAAGCTCGGGGTGCTTGGCTACACCGAGCACGGCCCGCGGCACGCGGGGATCGTCGCCGGCGCCGCCCAGCACGTGCTGCTCAAGCTGGGCCGTCCGCATCGTGAGGCCGAGCTGGCGGCCGTGGCCGGCTATCTGCACGACGTGGGCAACGGCATCAACCGGCTGGACCACGGCATCGCCGCGGCGCTGTTCTCGCAGCACGTGCTCGAGCGCCTGGGCATGCCTCCTGAGGAGTACGCCGAGGTGATGTGCGCCATCGGCAACCACGAAGAGGAGTACGGCGAGGCCGTGAGCCCGCTGGCGGCGGCCGTCATCCTCGGTGACAAGTCGGACGTGCACCGCAGCCGCGTGCGCGTCATCGACCCCGACACCGACGACATCCACGATCGCGTCAACATGGCGACCACGCGCTCGTTTCTGGCCGTCGATGGCGAAGCGCACACCATCAAGCTCGAGCTCGAGATCGACACGACCATCATCCAGGTGATGCAGTACTTTGAGATCTTCCTGGCGCGCATGGTGATGTGCCGGCGGGCGGCCGAGTTCCTGGGCTGCTCGTTCGGCCTGCTGATCAACGGCGCGCGGCTGCTTTAGACGCCCGCCGGCGCGCCGCGGGCGTCGCCGGACCTGGAGGCTTGATGCGGGTTCAGCGCCCGTCGTACGCGGCCAGCGCCCGCGGGGGGCGCCCGAGGAGGGTATTGATGTACATGCCGAGGGTCAAGGCCAAGAGTCGTTGCACGATCCGCTGCGCGAGCCCGGGGAGCGTCTTGGCGAGGTGGTCCTCCATGCGCATCTGGCGCTTCAGGGTCGCGAACACCGACTCGATGACGAGGCGGATGCGCGCCTTGTCGATCTCCGCAAGCGGACGCTCGCCGAGCCTGTGCTTGTCGGGCACGATGAGCTCGACGCCGACCAGCCGCAGGCTCTCGCAGTGCTCGCGGCCGCGGTGACCGGCGTCGGCGAAGAGCAGGCTGCCGGGATGCGCGCAGGCGAGGGAGAAGACGCCTTCACGTCCGTTCTCGTTGGCGGGCCGCAGGTCGTAACCGAGCGGCGTTCCGAAGCGGTCGCTGACGAGCAGCAGGCGCACGCCCCAGTACCAGCGGCTCTTGGCGGCGCAGAAGCCGTAGGCGGCGTGGCCGGCGAGCTCGCTCTTGCCGGCGCAGCCGGCGTAGTTCGCGCAGGAGAGCAGGGCGCCGCAGGCGAGGCGCACCTTGCCGCCGGCGATGAGCTCGGCGAGGCCCAGCTGCACGGCAGTGATCTGCGGCGTCAGGCGCCGCAGGCGGCGATTGAACTGCGACTGCCCGGGGAGCTGCGGGAAGCAGCCCGGCAGCAGGCGCCCGATCGTCCCGAGGAACTGGCGGTCGGAGACGAGGCCGGTGACCGCCTGGGCGACCGCCAGGGCGATGAGCTCCTGATCGGTGGCCTTGCCCCGGGGTCCAGGACGAGGAATGGACAGCGAGCAGGCGAACACGTAAGCTGCGGTGACGAGGGTCTCCAGGGAAGCGTCCATCTCGTGCTCCAATCACGAGGTTGCCGTGCTGGAGACCCTCTTCGTACGTCGATGCCCATCTCCTCCGTGGGCGGACAACCCGCATCAAGCCTCTAGGTTCTCGGCCGGAGGGCCTCTCCCCTTTAGGGGCGCGGTGGGTTCGTCCTCGCCGTGGGCGGGAATCCCGCTTGCAGAGGAGCCGCCCGACGGCGGCCAGGCGGAGGAGGCGCGATGAACATCGGCAGGTGCCCCGGTCAGGACCGCATCGACTGGACCGCGGACGACATCTTCGACGTCCTCTGCCCGAGCTGCGGGAAGCCGATCGAGTATTTCAAGGACGACCAGCGCCGCAAGTGCCCCGGCTGCGGCGCCGTTGTGGAGAACCCGCGCTTCGACAACGGCTGCGCCACGTGGTGCGCGGCCGCCGAGAGCTGCTCGATCATGCGCGGGGTGCTGGCCGAGGACGGGGGCGAATGACCGCGACCAGTTGAGCCGCCGACCGGCGCGTCCAGTCCGGCGTACTCTTGGGTACTTCTCCTCGACCTTCCACAGCAGCACGCCACGAGAGCCGCCCCTCCGCGGGTTCACCCGCTGCATTGTCACCTGATGGCGCGTGAACGCGCCGAAGTGAATCGATACCCGGGGATGCACGGCCAAGGCGCGCAGGTAGGCATCCTGCCGCGAGGACTGGTCGGGGTCGGAGGGCGGGGACCTCACTCTGGCGGTGAAGTACCGCACGAGGTCGATGCCGTACCTGGGGAAGAGCGCCTCGCCAAAGGCGACGATATCCAGCCACTTGAACGCGCCGAAGGCGCCTTCTTTGTACGCGGCGTAGTAGAAGTTGAATCCGTCGATGTAGACCCGGGCGCGGGGCTGCGGGTTCGCCTCCGGGACGTCCATCTGGGCCATGTCTGGAACGCAGAAACCGCCCGAAGGCGGTTTCGCTCCTCGAGCCGAAACCCGAGGGTGGTCACTTCCAGTGTAGGCCCGGTGTCAAGTGCCGCAGTCATGATTCGCTCTCGACTGTACGCTGCGGGGGCGCCTCGTCGAGATGACGATCACACTGCTCGATCAGAGGCTCAGAACTCGAGCTCCTGGAGCCGCCCAAAGATCACGTCGCGCCCCGCTGTGTACTGATTGGGATCCATGGCGGCGTCGACCTCGGCGGGGCTCAGCACGGCCATCGCTTCGGCGTTCCGCTTGATGAGCAGGCCGAAATCCACGCTCTCGCGCCAGGCGTGCATCGCCGAGTCCTGCACCACCCGGTAGGCGTCGTCGCGCAGCATGCCTTTGTCGATGAGGGCCAGCAGGACCGCCCCGCTGAAGACGAGGCGGTAGCTCTGGCCCAGGTTGGCGAGCATGCGCCCGTCGTCCACGACGAGCGTGTCGAAGAGGTGCGTGGTCTTCTGCAGCATGTAGTCGAGCAGGATGCAGCTGTCGGGGATGACGATGCGTTCGGCCGAACTGTGGCTGATGTCGCGCTCGTGCCACAGGGCCACGTTCTCCATGCCCACGAGGGCGTTGCCGCGCAGCACGCGGGCGCAGCCGGCCATACGTTCGCTGAGGATGGGGTTGCGTTTGTGGGGCATGGCCGAGGACCCCTTCTGGCCCTTGCCGAACGCCTCCTCGGCCTCGCGCACCTCGGTGCGTTGCAGGTGCCGCACCTCGGTGGCGAACTTCTCGAGGCTGGCGCCGACGATCGCGACGCAGCTGAGGAAGGCGGCGTGGCGGTCGCGTTGCACCACCTGATTGCTGATCGGCTCGCGTCCCAGGCCGAGCTCCTCGCAGACCAGATCCTCCACCCTCGGATCGATGTTGTTGTAGGCGCCCACGGCGCCGCTGATCTTGCCGACCGAGGCGTTCACCGTGACGCTGCGCATGCGCTTGAGGTGGCGGCTGACCTCAAAGGCCCACATGCCGAGCTTCATGCCGAAGGTGATGAGCTCGGCATGGATGCCGTGCGTGCGACCCACCTGCACGGTGTCTTTGAGCTCGAAGGCGCGCCGCTTGAGCACCTCGCCGAGCGCGACGAGGTCGCGCTCCAGCAGGAGGCCGGAGCGCTTGAGCTGCAGCGCCAGCCCGGTGTCGAGCATGTCGCTGCTGGTCATCCCGTAGTGCACGTACTTGCTGGGTTCGCCGACGTACTCGGCGACGTTGGTGAGAAAAGCGATGACGTCGTGGTTCGTGGTCGCCTCGATCTCGGCGACGCGCGCGACGTCGAAATCGGCCTTGGCCACGATCTCGGCGACGGCCTCGCGGGGGACCTTGCCGAGCTTGTGCCACGCCTTGACGGCGGCGATCTCGACGTCGAGCCAGGCGCGCATCCTGGCCTCCTCGGTCCAGATCGCGCCCATCTCGGGGAGCGTGTAGCGCTCGATCATGGTGTGCCCTCCACTGCGGAGGCGGCCGCGTGGCGCGGCGCGCGGATGCTCGGCTGCGGTCCGGATTCTTTCACATGGCGGCGGCGTTGCGGATAGAATCCGCAGACGGCTCTCAGCCGCATCCACCGGCCACGACCTGGAGGACACAGCGATGGCTACCGACGAAGAGCTGCGCGAGCAAGCCATCAAGGCGATCAAGAAGAAGCGCGACTTCAAGGCCCATCTGGCCGCCTACGTCATCGTCAACGCCTTCCTGGTCGGGGTCTGGTATTTCATCGGGCAGGGCTACTTCTGGCCTGGGTGGGTGCTTCTCGGCTGGGGCATCGGCGTGGCGTTCAACGCGTGGGACGCCTACGGCCGCCACGCCGGCGCCGTCAGCGAGGCCGAGATCCAGCGCGAGATCGACAAGCGCCGGTAGCGGCGCGCCGCCGGCGCGCCGCGCCCGGTGGCCTCAGCGGACGGCGATCGCCTCGATCTCCACGCGCACGTCCCTGGGCAGGCGCGCCACCTGCACCGTGGAGCGCGCCGGGTAAGGCTCGCTGAAGTACTCCGCGTACACTTCGTTGACGGCGCCGAAATCGTCCATGTCCTGCAGGAAGATCGTGGTCTTGACCACGTTCTCCAAGCCGAGGCCGGCGGCCGTGAGCGTCAGGCGCAGGTTGTCGAGCGACTTGCGCGCCTGGTCCTTGGGCGTGTAGCCCACCATCTTGCCGTCTGGCCCCAGAGGGATCTGGCCCGACACGAAGACCAGGTCGCCGCTGCCGACGGCCGGCGAATACGGTCCCACCGCCGGGGCGGCGTCTGCTGAGGCGAAGACTTGCTTATCCATGGTGAGTCGTCCTTTCTGGGCGTGTCTTCAGGCGAACAGGGCGCGCAGGGCGACGAAGGCGAGGAGCACGCCGATGACGAGCACCGCGAGGTAGATGAGCATCGAGATGGTCCTGGGGCTGGGCGGCTTGTAGTCGCGCGGCATGTGGCTCCCTCGAGTGTGGTGTGCTCAGACGTCGAGGATCCTCGCCGCCAGGATGGCGGCGTTGCGCGCTCCGTTGATGGCGACGCAGGCCACGGGCACGCCGGGCGGCATCTGCACGATGCTGAGCAGCGAGTCGAGCCCGCCGAGGTCGCTGGTCTTGATGGGCACGCCGATCACCGGGACGTTGGTGTAGGAGGCGAGCACGCCGGGCAGGGCCGCCGCCTTGCCGGCGCCGCCGATCAGCACCTTGATGCCTCGCGACTGCGCGGTGCGCGCGTAGTGCGCGACCTTGTCGGGGTCGCGGTGCGCCGAGAGCACGTTGAGCTCGTACTTGATGCGGCGTTCGTCGAGCTCCTTGCAGGCTGCCTCCATGACCTCGCGGTCGCTCTCGCTGCCCATGACGATGCCGACCAGCACGGGCTCCATCTGGATGCCCTGGAGGATCGTCTCGACCTCGGTCTGGACCTCTTCCATCTCAAGCTCCTCTCGCTCAGCCGCAAGACCCGGCCGGGAACAGATCGAGCTCGCCGGCCGCCGCCTTCACCGCGCGCGCGGCGATGTCCGGGCGCACCTGGGCGCCGTCGAAATCGATCTTGCCCGTGGCTTCGTAGGCGCGCTCACGCGCGGCGGCAAAGCCGTCGCCGAGGGCGCTGACCGCCAGCACGCGGCCGCCGGCTGTGACGACGTCGCCGTTCCGCCGCGCCGTGCCGGCGTGGAACACGGTGACGTCGTCCATGGCGCCGGCCGCCGCGAGGCCGCTGATGACGTCGCCCCTGTGACTGCTCGCCGGGTAGCCGGCGGACGCCATCACCACGGTGACGCACTCCCGCGGCTTCCAGGCGGCCTTCACGCCCGCGAGCTCCCCGGATGCGCCGGCGGCGCACAGCTCCAGCAGGTCGCTGTCCAGGCGCGGCAGCACCGCCTGCGTCTCCGGGTCGCCGAAGCGGCAGTTGAACTCGAGCACCTTGACGCCGGCCTCGGTGACGATGAGGCCGGCGTACAGCACGCCGCGGAAGGCGATGCCGCGCCTGCGCAGGGCGGCGATGACCGGCTCGGCGACGTGTTCCATGGCCGCGTCGATGGCCTTCTGCTCGAAGCCGGGGACCGGGCAGTAGCTGCCCATGCCGCCGGTGTTGGGCCCCAGGTCGCCGGCGAAGATGCGCTTGTAGTCCTGCGCCGGCGCCAGCGGTACGGCATTGCGGCCGTCGCACAGGACGAGCAGCGAGACCTCGGAGCCGGCGAGGAACTCCTCGATGATGACGACGTCGCCGGCGGCGCCGAAGTCGCGCGCCACAAAGCAGCTCTCGACCGCTGCCCTGGCCGCGGCGTGATCGTTGCAGACGATCACGCCTTTGCCGGCGGCCAGGCCGTCGGCCTTGACGACCAGCGGGTACGGGCCGTCGGGGCTGAGTGCGGCGAGCGCCGACTCGCAGGACTCATGGCGGCTGTACGCTCCCGTCGTCACGCCGCCCTCGCGCATCACCTCTTTGGCGAAGGCCTTGCTGCCCTCGAGCCGCGCCGCCTCGCGGTTGGGGCCGAAGACGGCCAGGCCGTGCTCTTCGAACAGGTCGCAGATGCCGGCCACGAGCGGCGCCTCGGGGCCGACCACGGTGAGGTCGACCTGCTCGCGGCTGGCGAAGTCGAGGAGCGCCGGCAGGTCTTCGGCGCCGACGCCGATGTTGTCCGCGATGTCGGCGGTGCCGGCGTTCCCGGGGGCGCAGAAGATGCGCGCGGCGAGCGTTGATTGAGCGAAGGAGTGGACGAGGGCATGTTCCCTGCCGCCGCCGCCGACCACGAGCACCCGCATGAGGCCTCCCGAATGACGGATGGGATAGCGCCGGGCGGCGCTTCGCCGGCCCGGCCTGACGCCCGCAAGTCTACTCGCGCGGGCGCCGCCTGGGGAAGGGGCCGGCCCTGGCGGGCCGGCCCCTTCTTCCTCGCGGCGCTCGTCCTGCAACTCGCGCATCGACCTACTGCTTCGTCAACCAGTTCAGGTAACTGAGCTCCTGGCCGAGCAGCGCGCCCGCCTCGACCATGCGCTTGACACGCATGCGCAGGCTGAGAGCGTCGGCGTCGCGCATCTTCTGCACCTTGGCGGCCGCGCCGGCATAGTCGCCGCTCGAGATGAGCGCCCACGCCGGCGTCATGTCGAACTGGTCGACCTGCTTACCCAGGGCGCCCCAGGTGACGCGGTAGTACTCCGGGTCGTGCCGCGTCAGGTCGTACAGGTACACGCTGGGGCTGAACAGGGTGGCCAGCCAGTTGCTGCCCACCGCGGCCAGCGCCTCGTTGGCCGTCTTCGGGTCGGCCGGCGTGGACCGCAGAGCTGCCAGCGCGGCGTCCATGTTCTGGATGTCCCAGAGCGTCTGCTGATGCGGGTAGGTGGTGACGTCCCAGGCGTCGAGAGCCGTATAGCTCTCCAGCGAGATCTCGGCGGCCTGCAGCAGCGTGTAGTCGGCGTTGCCACGGTTCGCCTTGCTCACCATGGTCTTGCTCTTGTTCCAGGCCGCGCCCCTGGCCGTGACGGCCGCGGCCACGCGGGCCATCGACTGGGCATCGGCGGCGCTGACGCCTGCGGCGGTGAGCTCGGCGACGTCGATGGTGCTCTGCAGATCCGCGCCGCGGGCCGCGAGATCATACGGCAGCACGGCGCCGTCCATGCTCTTGAACAGGCGGAAGAAGAACTTGTTGATGCCCGCCATGTAGTCCCAGTCCAACAGATCCTGCACCTCGTAGGTAGTGTGGTACAGGGCGCCGAAGTCCGGGCCGCCGGCCGAGACCTCGAAGCTCGGCACGCCGGACGCCTGCAGGCTCCAGCCGTTCTGCCACGTGCTCTGCGGGGTCTCGAGGGTGTAGCCGTTGGGGAGGAAGTCGGCCGCCTGTCCGGCGGCGGCGTTCTTGTCGATCCACGCCGCCAGCTCGGGGGCCGTGTTGAAGTCGAGGGTCGCGTCCTTGGCGGCCATGAGCTCGACGCTCCAGAAGGCGGCGATCTTGCCCACCCACCCAGGATGCTCCTGAGTGATGAAGGTCCAGGCGCCGATGCTCCAGTCGTACCAGGAGTTGGTGAAGCCGAACTCCTCGGCGGTGTCGAAGAGGAAGACGATGTCGCGCTTCGGCTGGTAGCCGCTCATGATCATGGCCCTGGCCATCGCCATGGTCTCGGCGACCGCGCCGGTGTCGTCGAGGCCGGCGCGGAAGTACGCGTCGTGGTGCGCGTTGATGATGACCTTCTGCCCGTTGCGCGCCGTGCCGGGCAGCTTGGCCAGTACGTTCCAGCCGTAGCCGTCGTCGTCGGCCATGGTGATGACGACGTCGCTCGTGAAGGTGGCGCGGACGCTGGACCGCGTTGCGGCGGCGGCGGCGATCTCGGCCTTCAGCCAGTCGCCGTCCTTCTGCGACATGTAGATCAGCGGCACGAACTTCATGTCGTACTCGCCGTCGTTGGCGCCGAGCGCGTCGGGAGCGACGATGTACCAGGGCGCCGAGGGATACGCGGCGTTGGGGTCGCTGGCGTTGCTCGTGAGGATCACGGCCTTGGCGCCGCGCCTCGTGGCTTCGTCGCCCTGCATGTTGAACCAGAAGTTGTCCATGGAGGAGTCGATGACGACGATCTTGCCCTTCACGTCGAGGCCCTCGTAGTCGGCGGCCAGGCCGCTGCCCACGTAGGCCACGTCCGCGGTGATGCCGTCTTCCACGGTGCCCGGCACGCCGGCGAACTGCGAGCACTCGAGCTCGTTGGCGCCTACGGTGACGCCGGCCCCGCGCACGTCCCAGACGTCCACCGGCACGCGCTCCATGGTGACTCTGAGGCCCATCGCCGAGAGCTTGTCGGCAAGGTAGTACGCCGCTTCGTTGTCAGCCGGCGTGCCGGCAAGACGGTAGCCCAGCGGCGACGTGCCGAGGTTGTCGAGATAGGTCTCGATGTTGTTGGGATAGCCCTTGGCGTAGAGATAGTCGATGGCCTGGTCGTAGGTGAGCATGCCGCCGGCCGCCGCGGCCGCCGGCAGGATCAGGGCCAGGGCCAGCACGGCCAGAGCGACGAGGAGTACTGTACGACGACGATCCATGGGGCCTCCTGAGGTCCACGAAGGGGTAGCGCGCGGAGGTCAGGCTCCGCGGCCGGACGTGGGATGTGCTGCCGTCACCTCCTCAAGCGGCCGGGTCGTGCCCGCCGCGGCGGCCGCCCTCAGCCTGCCCGCGGCGCCCGCTGCCGCCCGGCCCAGCCGATCGCGGGCGGCAGCGAGGATATGGCCCTCAGTCTGAGGCTTCGCGCCGCCGCGGTCAAAGGCGGCGGGGCTTGCCGCCGCGCCCCCGTCGTCAAGCCGTCTTGGCGAAGGCGACGATCCAGGCCAAAGAGAGCACGATCACCACGAGCCAGCGCAGGCGGTCGATGCGACGGAGCTCGACGCCTGCCGTCATGGCCAGACACGAGAGCACCAGGAGGATGGGGAAGTCGATGTAGCGTTGGTACCAGGATGCGCCCGCAATGGTCGTCGCGAGCAGGGCCGCGAGCGACACGACCAGAAGCCTGTCGATGGGCGTGCGCATGCGTGTGTACGCAAGGATGGCTGCCACCGCAGCCCCCGTCGGGGTGAACCCCCACAGCAGCAGGTTGGTGTGACGCGGTCCTGGGTACAGGCGGCCGGCGAACGATAGCCAGCCGAGAACGTAAGGATCCTTGCCGATGGCAGTGCTGAGCTCACCCGCGGCCAGACCGGTCAGGGTGAGCACAACGACCGCGCCGACAATAAGGCCGCCTCGGCGTCCGAGTCTGCTCGGCAGAGCCTTGATCTCATCCACGGGCAGGAGAAGCACACCGTAGGCCCCCAGCGCGGCGAGGCTGAGAAGCAGGTACTGCAGCGGCTGGCGCTGCAACGAGCCGGGCGCCGCCGTGCCTCTCGGCAGCAGGCCTCCCCAAGCAATCACCAGCGCCAAGAGGGGCAGGAGGCCGAGAGCGAGGGTCAGTGCGCCCGACGCCAGCTTCTGCGGCGACAAGCGACTCGTCAGCAGAGCCACTATCGCCGGCAGGAAAAGCCACGCTGCGACTTGTCGCATCAATGTCGCAATGGCCGCGAGCAGGGCGAACGCCATCAAGCGGCTCGTCCGCGGATCGCGGGCGTGTGCCAGCAGTCTTTCGAGGGCCGCCACCACGAACAGCCATGTAGGATTGTCGGTGAGCACGCTGAAGGCCTGACCGAAGAAGAACGGCGAGAGCGCCAGCACCAGAGCGAGCGCGAGGGCGTCCAGCGGCCGCGCTCTCAAGCGGTCGCGGAAGACCACATAGGCTATGGCGCAGGTACCCCATGACATCGCCGTCACGACGAGGCGCGTCGCGACCAGCGAGCCGCCGAACGGCATCGTGAGGGTCGCGAGGAGCCAGTAGACCACCGGGCCGGACCATGCGGCGTACCCCCAAAGCAGCGGCTGCGGCCAGCGCATCACGATCTGGCGCACGATGTCGTAGTGGATCCGCTCGTCGCCGAGCTGGAAGACGGGGAAATCGCGGGTGAGTCCACCCCAGGCGATCACTGTGATCACGAACGGGACGGCGAGCAGCGTGAGATGCAGGGCTCGCGATTCGTACAGGTTGCTGCGCATGGCTCCATGGCACGGCGGGGCGGGTCGAGGTTCAGGATACCGCACTGGCTATGGAGGGGCTGGAGGGACTCTCCGACTCCTGGGTGCGTTGGCGCGTATTGCAGGGCCGACCCGGTTCGCCGCGGAACGCGCCCCTGTGCCGTCAGTCGATGTCCGGTCGTTGCGAGACCACCGGGCCTGTCCGCCGCAGGTCGCCGCTCTGGTCACGGTGCGGTCGTGCCGCGGCGCCGTGGTCGAGGAGGCCGTGACGGGCGTCCACCCGCGCGGCGCAGCAGAAGGCTCGGGACACGGCCGAGGCGGGCACTGAGCCATGGGGTGGCCACTCTGCCGACTCGTGGATCTCGCGGCCGACTCAGAGGCTCCCGCCGTGGGCGTCTACGAGTCTGCGCCTCCTCGCCCCGGTCGATGCGGCTTGTGGCCACTGAGTAGCGAACGATGCTCGCAAGCGTCACTTCCCCACGGGTGAGTCAGCCGCCGACCCGCAGGCAGCGCCGCGAGACCGTGCCGTTCTGGACGCCCTCGTGCACGGGCGGCACGTCGTCCCCCCAGCTTGGACGGCGAGGGTGTGAAGCAGCGGCAGGTAGTGGTCCGGGGTGGGCGCCGCCATCCTGCCGAGCGGGTGCTCGAGGTAGCCGACGAGGTCGTCGTGGCGCCGCTCGGCGACGCACTCGCCGACCCAGGCGTCGAGCTCCGCCGCCCAAGCGGCGACGGAGCATCGTCGTCCCAGTCGATGATGCCGAGGTTGTGGACGACGAGGATGGCCGCGGGCCGCGGCAGGCGCGCGGCCGGCGCCTCGAGGTCGCGCGTGTGGCCGTTGTCCGCGATGTGCAGCGGCGAGCCGTGCCCGATGAACAGCGCCGGCATGCTGCCGTGCGTCTCGCCGTCGTGCATCTCGTCCACCGCCTCGTCCAACCCCGCCCGGTTCGGACTCACGCGCCTCGCGGGTGGCCGGGCGCCTACGTCGCCCGCCGGTCGTGCGGCGTTCATCCCCTCTGCCGCTGTCGCGGTGAGCGAAGCCCCAAGGTCAGGGCAGCCTTCCTTGACGAGGACGCGAAGTTGCATAGTATACGTGGTGTGAGTTGACCGGTCTGCCAAATATCAGCCGGTCGAGGAGGAGCCATGGCGTGAACCACACACCGTCCCTTCGCGCACGCGACGGCGCCTGCGCGCTCTCCGAACAAGGGCGCGGGCGCTCGCGTCGTGGGGAGGCTCCGCTACTCCTGCAACAGCTAGAGGAGCTCAATGGCTGAGAATCTCGCTTTCGCCCGCAAGGCCAGCGGCCTCGTCCGCGGACTGTCGATGTACGACGCCTTCGGCATCGGCATCATGACCGTCCAGCCCATCATGGGCATATGGTACATGGTCCTCTTGGGCCTCGGCCTCTTCCCGGGCGGCAACCTCCTGATCGCCATCGGCCTCTCGGCGGTCACCTGCGGTATCTTCGGGCCCCTCGTCTGGGGCATGCTCGCCGGCTCCATGCCGCGCAGCGGCGGCGAGTACATCTTCAACTCGCGCATCCTGCACCCCGCCATCGCCCTCGGCGCCAGCTTCGCCCAGGTGGCGGCCGTGATCTACTGGAACTTCCTGATCTCCACGTGGCTCGCCGCCCCGTCGCTCTCGCTGCTCGCCTCGTACATGGGCTGGGACAGCATGGCCACGTGGGTCACGAGCAAGTGGGGGACGTTCACCCTGGCGCTCATCTGCCTGGTCGCCGCATTCTTCTCGATCGCCTTCGGGATGAAGGTCTACAAGATCATCCAGAAGCCGCTCGTGATCATCGCCGTCGGCGGACCCATCCTTCTGGCCATCGCGCTGTTCACGCTGACCAAGGGCCAGTTCATCGCCCACTGGAACTCCCTCGCCACCCAGTACGGCTCACTCGACTACGAGCGGTTCATCGCGGCCGTCAGGGAAACCTCGGGCAACCTGCCCAGGACGTGGAACTGGACCGACACCATCGGCGCCACGTGCGGGGTCTTCTATCTCTTCATCTACAACTACATCATCTGCTACGTGAGCGGCGAGGTGAAATCGCCCTCCAAGAGCCTTCTGGCGGCCAACTGGCTCACGGTCTGGATCCCGATGGTCATCGGGTTCGTCACGGTGCTCGGCCTCTATCGCATCATGAGCTTCGACTTCCTCAGCGCCGCGGCCGTCAACGATCTAACGGGGCCGGTGAAGGGCTACAACCTTCCCTTCTCGTCGAGCTACATGACGCTGTGCTGGATCGCCACCGGAGGCAGAGCGTGGGCGGCGTTCACGATCTCACTCTCGTTCATCGTGATCGTCTACCTCGAGGTGACGATCGCCATCATGGCGGTCACCCGGGCCTCGTTCGCGTGGGGCCTGGACCGCATGGGTCCCAAGTGGTTCACGGCCATCAACCCGCGGTTTGCCAGCCCCATGAAGCTGTACGTCTTCTGGACGGCCATCCTGATCGTGGGCACCGCGCTCTACGTGCTGTGGCTGAGCAACGCCTTCGCGGGCCTCGCCGCGGCGGGCATGCAGCTTGTCTCGGTCTTCGGGGTCACGGCGATCTCCGCGATCCTGCTGCCGTACCGCAAGAAGGTGAGGGGCATCTGGGACTCGTCCCCGTACCACACCTGGAGGGTCGCCGGCATCCCGCTCCTCACCATCGCGGGTGTCATCTACTTCGCGTACATCCTCGTGCTGCTCTACTTCGCCTTCTTCGCGCCGCAGACGAGGGACGTCACGGGCAAGAACGCGATCCTGTTCGTGGCCGCGTGGGCCGCGGGCATCATCTGGTACCTGTACTGGAAGCGGCGCAGCGCGGCCTCGGGCGTGGACGTGTCCATCACCTACGGCGAGCTGCCGCCTGAGTGACCCGGACGACCGCCGCCGCGGAGATCCCGTGGGCGCCTGACGGTCTCGGGAGCGTGTGGGGCCGGCCCTGACGGGCCGGCCCCACACCGACTTGCATCCTCCACCGCGGAAGGAGGTCACGATGGACGACCGCAATGCACCGTCATCCTCGCTGGAGGAGCGGCTCATCGCCGCCGTCACCCAGGACGAGGCCGGGGTGGTGCAGCTCGCCGCGGACCTCATCGGCTTCGACACCACGGCGCGCAATCCCGGCGACCCGGCGCGCGACGAGGCGCGCCTGCAAGACTACGTCAAGGCGCGCCTCGAGGCCGTGGGGGCCGCCGCCGACCTGTGGGAGCCCGAGCCGACCGGCAGAGGCGACCGCTTCGTGCCCGACGATCTCGATTTCAAGGGGCGGCCGCAGCTCGCCGCCCGGCTGGGCGGCGCGGGCGGCGGCCGCAGCCTGCTCCTGAACGGGCACATCGACGCCGTGTCGTACGCGCCTCGCGAGCGCTGGACCAGCGATCCCCTGCGGGCGGAGGTCCGCGGCGGTGACCTGTACGGCCGCGGCGCCTGCGACATGAAGGGCGGCATCGCCGGCATGCTGCACGCCGTGGAGACGTTGCACCGTCTCGGCGTGCGGCTGGCCGGCGACGTCGTCTTCTGCACCAACACCGACGAGGAGTCGAGCGGCGCCGGCTCGTACGCGTGCGTGAGGCACGGCGTGAAGGCGGACGCGGGTCTGTGCGCGGAGCCTACCGGCTTCGACGTGTGGGCGTCCTGCCGCGGCGGCGTGAACCCGCACATCTTCATCGAGGGACGGCCGGGGCATTCCGAGGTCCCGCAGCCGCACTGGCGGGCCGGCGGCGCCGTGAACGCCGTGGAGAAGTACGGCCTCGTCCTCTACGCCATCCAGGCCATCCGCGACGACTGGCGCACGCGGCCCGATCATCAGCACCGCTATCTTGCGCCCCCCGACATCCTCACGACCGTCATCCAGGGCGGGGAGTGGATGGTGACCTACCCGTCGTCCTGCGAGATCACCCTGTCCGTCCAGTACTTGCCGGGGCGTGTGGACGCCGCCGGCGCCGGCCAGGCGGTCTTCGATGAAGTGGAGGCGCGCATCGGCGCCGTCGCGGCCGGCGACTCGTGGCTGGCCGAGCATCCGCTGCGTTGGGAGTGGCCCTGCGACATCGTGCCCGCCGAGGTGGCGGACGATCACCCGATCGTCGCGCTTGCTTTGGGCGCGGGGTCCGCCGTCGGCCGACCGGGCAAGATCGACGGGCTCGATTCGTGGCACGACGCCGCGACGTTCACTCGCCGCGCGGGGACGCCGACCGTCTCGTTCGGGCCGGGCTCCATCGGCAAGGCGCACGTCATCGACGAGAGCGTGCCCGTGCGGGACCTCGTGGACTTCTCCGCCGCCGTAGCGTTGGCGCTGGTGCGCTGGTGTGGCGTAGCGGGCTGAGGCGGACGCGCGGCCGGGCCGTCCGCCGGCGGCTTCGCCGCCTTCAGACGGCCCCGCCGCGGCCGATCGACCTGGGCAGCACGATGGTCTCGTCGCGCCCCGGCCCCACGGCGATGAACTTCACCCGCGTCTTCGTGAGCTCCGCGATGTACTGCACGTAGTCGCGCGCCGTCTGCGGCAGGTCCTGCCACGTCTCGCACTCGCGGATGTCCTCGGTCCAGCCGGGGAGCTCCTCGTAGAGCGGCTTGGCGTGGTGGAAGTCGGTCTGGCGCAGCGGGAACTCGTCGAGCACCTTGCGCCCGGCTTTGTACCGCGTGCAGACTCTGAGCGCCGGCAGGCCGCTGAGCACGTCGAGCTTGGTGAGCGCCAGGTGGGTGATGCCGCTGAGGCGCACGGCGTAGCGGAGCGCCACCAGGTCGAGCCAGCCGCAGCGGCGCTCGCGCCCGGTGGTGGTACCGAACTCATGGCCCACGTCGCGCATGGCGACCCCAGTCTCGTCGAACAGCTCGGTGGGGAACGGGCCCTCGCCGACGCGCGTGGTGTACGTCTTGGCGACGCCGATCACGTGGTCGATGCGCGTGGGCCCCACGCCGATCCCCGTGCAGGCGGCGCCCGAGATCGGGTTGGAGCTCGTGACGAATGGATACGTGCCGAAATCGATGTCCAGGAGCGCTCCCTGGGCGCCCTCGAAGAGCACGTGCTTGCCCTGGTCGAGGGCGTTGTTGACGAGCAGGCTGGCGTCGCAGATGAAGGGCTCCATGCGCTCGCGGAAGCTCATGAGCTCGTCGGCGACCTGATTCGCGTCGAGCACGCCGATGTCGTAGCGCTGCAGCAGGAAGTTCTTCTCCTGCAGCGCCGTCCTGATCTTGCGGCGTAGGATCTTCTCGTCGAGCAGGTCCTGCACGCGGATGCCGATGCGCGTGTACTTGTCCACGTAGCACGGTCCGATGCCGCGCCCGGTGGTGCCGATCTTGAACTTGCCGAGCTGCTGCTCGTTGGCGCCGTCCAGGAGCAGGTGGTACGGCATGATCAGGTGGGCGTTGCCGCTGATGCGCAGGTTGTCGCCGCCGATGCCGCGCTCGCGCAGCGCTTCGAGCTCGCCGAAGAGGATGTGCGGATCGATGACGACGCCGTTGCCGATGACGCAGGTCTTGGCCTCGTACAGGATCCCCGACGGGATGAGGTGCAGCTTGAACTCCTCGCCGTCGCGGACGATCGTGTGGCCGGCGTTGTTGCCGCCCTGGAAGCGCGCGACCACGTCGGCCTTTTCGGCCAGGAGGTCGGTGATCTTGCCTTTGCCTTCGTCGCCCCACTGGGCGCCCACCACCACGGTACCGGGCACGTTACCCTCCGTTCAGTATGCTTCTCGCGGCGATCACGCCGGCCGCCGAGGCCTGGATCAGGCCGCGCGTGACGCCGGCGCCGTCACCGACGGCGTACAGGTTCTGGACGGGCGTCTGCAGGCCTGCGTCCAGCTCGGGTCGAGCCGAGTAGAACTTGACCTCGACCCCGTACATCAGAGTGTCGCGCCCGTTCACGCCGGGCGCGAGGTTGTCCATGGCCTCGAGCATGTCGAGGATGTCACGCAGGTGGCGGTACGGCAGCACGAAGGCCAGGTCGCCGGCGGTGGCGCCCGTGAGGGTGGGCTGGACCGTGCCCCTGCGGATGCGGTCCATGGTGCTGCGGTGGCCCTGCTGCAGGTCGCCGAGGCGCTGCACGATGATGTCTTCGCCGAGCAGATTGGCGAGCCGCGCGATGCTCTTGCCGTAGGCGATGGGGTCGTTGAACGGCTCGGTGAAATCGGTGCTCACGAGCAGCGCGAAGTTGGTGCGGTCGGTCTTCGCGGCGGCGTAGCTGTGGCCGTTGACGGTGACCACGTCGCCGTAGTTCTCCAGCGACACCTCGCCGTAGGGGTTCATGCAGAAGGTGCGCACCGGGTCGTCGAAGCTCGGCGTGTAGTAGATCAGCTTGCTCTCGTAGAGGGTCGTGGTGAGCGGTTCCATGATCGCCGCCGACGTCTCGACGCGCACGCCGATGTCCACCGGGTTGGTGCGCAGCTTGATGTGCAGGCGCTTGCACTCGTCCACCAGCCAGCCGGCGCCCTCGCGCCCGGGGGCGACGATGACGGCGTCGGCGGTGAGCCTCGCGCCGTCCTCGAGCAGCACGCCGGTGGCGCGCAGGTCGCTCTCGCCGGCGCGCTTCTCGGCGAGGATGCGCTCGACCATGACGCCGGTGCGCACGACGATGCGCTCCTCCAGCTCCGCACGCATGCGCGTGAGGATGTCGTAGGAGCGCTCGGTGCCCATGTGGCGCACCGGCGCGGCTACCAGCGTCATGCCGTGGAGCAGCGCCTGGCGGCGGATCCTGTCGGCCTTCTTGCCGCCGCCGTGCACCTCGTCCGTGGCGCCGTATTCGAGCCAGATGCCGTCCACGTAGTCGATGAGCTCACGCAGGCGCTCCTTGGGCACAAACTGGTCGAGCCAGCCGCCGACCTCGGTGGTGAGCGTGAGCTTGCCGTCGCTGAAGGCCCCGGCGCCGCCCCAGCCGCAGGTGATGTCGCAGGGCTCACAGCCGGCGCACACGCCGGTCTTGCGCGCCGGGCAGGCGCGCTGACCGATGTCGGGGCCGCGCTCCACGAGGAGCACGCTGAGACCATCGCGGCGCACGAGCTCGAGCGCGGCGAAGATGCCGGCAGGGCCGGCGCCGACGACGATCACATCGAAATGGGTGCGTGCAGCGTCCATGACATTAAGGTGGGGGAGGTCGACACAAGGGCAGAAGGTAGTTCCCTTCGCAGGATGATACCCGCAGGGCGAACGCATGACAAACGTGGCGCGTCTCGAAGACTGACGGACGATAGGTTATCGAGCTCTGGAGGGAGACATGGAGACACTGAGAAGCAAGAGGACCGGCCTGCTGTGCGCGGGCGCGCTGGCCGTGGCCGCGCTGCTCGCCGCGGCCTCGCTGGCCGCCTGCGGGAGCAGCGGCGGCGGCGGAGACGGCGGGAGCCCGGCCGCCCCGAAGACCATCGAGATCACGCCCGTGGCGCAGACCGGGACCACGACCGACGCCGCGGTCGGAGACACGATCGTCGTGAGCCTCGAGGCCAACGCGACGACCGGCTACTCGTGGGAATTCACCGCCGGCGACACCTTCACCATCGAGAGCAGCAAGTACGTCCCCGACCCCAGCCCGTCGAATGTGGCCGGGTCGGGCGGCACGCAGGTCGTCACCTTGAAGGTGACCAAGGCCGGCTCGTCGGACCTCACGGGCACGTATCGCCAGCAGTGGAACTCGCCGTCGCCGGGCGCACAGCCCGACTTCTCCATGACCGTGCAGGCGCAGTAGCGATGGCCGGCCGACAGTCGATACCGTTGGGGGTGGCGTGATGGATACATCGGGTACGAGCTGGGTGCGCCGAGGCGTCCTGGCCGTGAGCATCGCGGTTGCGCTGGCTTCCGCCGCCGCGCCGCTGGCCGCCTGCGGCGGTTCGGGCGGCGCGACGATCGAGGTCACCGAGGCCGACACCAACAAGACGGTGACGGCCACGGTCGGCGACGAGGTCTCCGTCACCCTCAAGGAGAACCCCACCACGGGCTATGAGTGGAACATGATCGCCGGCCCCGGCCTTACCGCGGTGAGCGACGACTTCATCGGGCCGTCGCCCTCACCGTCTCCCATGATGGGCGCCGGTGGCGTGCACACCTGGGTCTACAAAGTGGATCAGGCCGGCACGCTGACCCTCACGGGCGTGTACGCACGCTCGTGGGAGGCGGAGTCGAAGAGCGCCGCCGACTTCTCGCTGACGATCGCCGCCCGATAGAAGACGCGGGGCGGGCGGCGGGCGGCCGGCGGCCGGAAGAGCCGCCCGCCGCCCGCGTCCGGTGGCAAGCGCCGCCCCGGACCGATACCCTCGCGGGGCCAGCGACTCGTGAGGTGATCGATGGACGACCCCGTCCTGGGGCGGCGCAGCATCCGCAAGTACACGGCCGAGCCGGTGCCGGACGAGCACGTGGAGCGACTGCTCCGCGCGGCCATGGCGGCGCCTTCCGCCGGCAACCAGCAGCCGTGGCAGTTCGTCGTGATCCGTGAGCGCTCCCTTCTGGAGGCCATCCCCGAGGTGCACCCCTATGCGTCGATGGCGCCCACAGCGCCGCTGGCCATCCTCGTCTGCGGCGACCGCCACCTTGAGCGCTGGCCGCAGTACTGGGATCAGGACTGCGCCGCCGCCACGGAGAACCTGCTGATCGCGGCGGCGCAGCTGGGCCTCGGGGCCGTGTGGCTGGGCGTGCACCCGCTGGAGGAGCGTGTCGATGGCGTGCGCGCCCTGCTCGGCATCCCCAGGCACATCACCCCCTTCGCCCTGGTCCCGGTCGGCTGGCCGGCCGAGCAGAAGGCGCCCTCCGACCGCTACGACCCGGATCGCGTCCACTACGACCGCTGGTGACGGCCGGGGCGGGCAGGCTGGCGCAGCCGCCCCCGCCCTCGCCGCCGGCGCCGCCGCGCGGCCGGCAGTTTGCCGCGTCGCGAGCCGGGGTACTTCCGCTAGCGACCCGTGACGCGGCGGGCGCCGCCCTCCGGCCCGGCGCCGGAGAGACAGGCTCCGCCCCACGGGTCCTCGAGCCGGCAGGCAGGCTATGCGGAAGGGGTGAGCAGTGTCCGGACCTCAATGGGTCCCCACCATCGACGACAGCAAAGTGCGTGACGGCGCCTACGTGCCTGTCTATCCCAAAGGCGTGGGCGTCCTCCTCGTGAGGATCGGCGGCGAGCTCTTCGCGATCGCCAACAAGTGCGCGCACATGGCATGCCCGCTCGAAGGGGGCAGGCTCGAGGGAGACGTCATCACCTGCCCGTGCCACGATTGGCGCTTCGATGTGCGCTCCGGGCAGTTCCTGGACGCGCCCGAGCTCAGCATCGACACGTATGCCACCAAGGTCGAGGACGGCAAGGTCCTCGTCCAGCTGAAGGGGGCCTGACGATGACCGACGAGGTAGTGGTCTACGCGTTGACCACGTGCCCCTGGTGCCGTAAGACGAAGCAGTGGTTCACCGACAGCAGGATCGCGTTCGAGTCCATCGACGTCGATGCCCTGCCCGGCGACCAGCAGGACGAGGCCGCCGAGAAGGCCTACAAGCTCAGCGGCGGGCGCCGCTTCCCCGTGGTGGTCATCAACGGCGAGGTGGTCGTCGGTCACAGCCCCGACAAGTTCCTTGAGCATCTCAAGGGTTGGGGGGGCTGAGCCATGGGCAGCGCCGAACGCAAGGAATCGCTGCACTACCTCTTCGCGCGCGTCATCGACCCGCTCGGCTACAAGCTCACCCCCGACGCGGAGCTGGCGGACTTCCTGCTGGAGCAGGAGGTCAAGCTGGAACAGGATCACGGGGCGCCGTTCTGCCCCTGCCAGGGGCGCAGCGGCGTGCGCGCCGAAGACATGCTGATCGTCTGCCCCTGCATCCCCTTCCACCGCGAGCATTTCGACACGATGAAACGCTGCTGGTGCGGGCTCTTCGTCCACAAGGACGTCAGCGATCCGGACAGCCTGCCGCAGTTCCCACCGGACGAGGGGTGAGGCCGAGATGTGGCACGAAGTAGCGAAGCTCGACGACATCGCCCGCGGCGGCATGAAGTACGTGCGCGCCGAGGACCGCGAGATCTGCCTGTGCGAGTACGACGGCGCCATCTACGCCGTGAGCCGTCGCTGCGGGCATCAGAACGCGCCGCTGGACCAGGGGTCGCTGGAGGGCTGGATCCTCACCTGCCCCCTGCACGACGGCCAGTTCGACATCCGCAGCGGCAAGAACCTGAGCTGGCCCCTCGACCACGACATGGGCGACGAAGCCGCCATCCCCGAGCCCGTCCAGCGGTACTTCAAGCTCGAGAAGAGGCTGCAATGGAAGACCCGTGTGCACGACCTGCACACGTATCCGGCGCGCGTCACCGACGGCGCCGTAGAAGTCGACATCTGACCCACGACAAGGAGGACCGATGGCGTTCGAACTGCCGCCGCTCCCGTACGCGGACGACGCTCTTGAGCCGGCCTACTCGGCCAGGACGATCAGCTTCCACTACGGCAAGCACCACAAGACCTACGTCGACACGCTCAACAAGCTCGTGGCCGGTACGGATCTCGAGGGCAACTCGCTCGAGGACGTGATCATGGCCGTGGCCGGCAAGCCCGACAAGCAGCCGCTGTTCAACAACGCCGCCCAGGTGTGGAACCACACCTTCTTCTGGAACGGCATGAAGCCGGGCGGCGGCGGCGCCCCCGGCGGCGAGCTCGGCGACAAGATCGTCGCGACCTTCGGGAGCTACGAGCAGTTCGTCGAGGCTTTCAAAGCGGCCGCCGTGGGCCGCTTCGGCAGCGGCTGGGCGTGGCTCGTGGCCGACAACGGCGAGCTCAAGATCGTGAGCACGCCCAACGCCGAGATGCCGGCGGCGGCGGGCGTGACGCCGCTGCTGGTGGTGGACGTGTGGGAGCACGCCTACTACCTCGACTACCAGAACCTGCGTCCTGTGTACACGCAGACGTTCTTCGACAAGCTCGTCGACTGGGACTTCGCGGCGGCCAACTGGGCGGCGGCGAAGTAGCGGAGGGCAGCGCTTCGACGCGCCCCCAGAGAGCACCGACCTCCTGCTCGCCGGTGGGTGCGGGCCAAGGCCGGCGGGCTTGCGCCCGCCGGCCCCGGCCACGTACGGAAGCATCCCGCCTCAGACCGTGTGCTCGTCGCCGTCGCCGCGCTGCGGGTCGTCGCCGTCGCCGCCCAGCAGCTTGCGGTAGCTCGCGTACCGGCTGCGGGCGATGGCGCCGTCATCGACGGCGGCTTTGACCGCGCAGCCGGGCTCGTGCGTGTGCGCGCAGTCGCGGAACCTGCAGCGCGCCGCGTACGGCGCGAACTCGGCGAAACCGTCGGCCAGCGTGACCGCGTCGGCGTCGTCCACGCTGAAGCGGCGGATGCCCGGCGTGTCGATCACGCGCACGCCGCCGGGCAGTTCGTACAGGCTCGACGACGAGGTGGTGTGGCGGCCGCGGCCGTCGCCGACGCGCACCGCGCCGGTCTTTGCCGCAGCCGTCGCGTGCAGGGCGTTGAGCAGCGACGACTTGCCCACGCCGCTCTGGCCGACGAACACGCAGGTCGCTCCGGAAAGCACGCTGCGCAGCTCCTCGATCCCCTCGCCGTCAGTCACGCTGCAGAGAAGCACCGGCACGCCGAGACCGCGATACGGCTGCAGAAGCGCGAGCACGCCGCGCCGTTCGTCGCCGTCGAGAAGGTCGACCTTGTTGGCCACCAGCGCCGCGCGGGCCCCCGAGCGCTCGACCGCCACGAGGTAGCGGTCGATGAGCCGTGGGTGCAGCGGCGGCGCCTTCGCGGCCACCACGACGACGACGATGTCGACGTTGGCGGCGATCGCTCGTGAGCGCCGCGCATCGTGCGGGTCGGCGCGCGTGAGCAGGCTGCGGCGAGGCAGCACCGCGGTCACGCGGTGACCCTCGCCGAATGGCTCGAGCAGCACTTCGTCGCCGACCGCCAGGCCGCTCTGCTGGCGGCGCGTGAGGTCGGCGGGCAGCACCGCGTCCAGCGCGTCGTCGCCGGCCTGCACCACGCAGGCGCCGGCGCTCACCACGATCACGGCGCCTCGGCGGCTGCCGTCGAGACCGGCCGGCGGGGCGGCGGCGGCGCTCGGCGCCGCCGCGAAGCCGGCCGCCGCTTCCTCCTGCTCGTCCAGCAGCCGCAGGAGGAAATCCTCCAGTTCGGGGCGGCGCGCGTCGCCGGTCATCGTGCGCAGCGCCGCCTGGCGCAGCTTCGCGGCGCGTTTCGTGAGTCTGCTGCGCTCGCCGGCATCGAGCTTGGCGAGCAGGTCCCGCAGTCTCCTGCGTTGCCTCTTGTCCATGGTGGGATATGCCCTTCCGTCGGGTTCCGTCACGGTGGGGGCGCGGCGGACGGCCGAGGTACCATGGTATCCGCAAGCAGGGTCCACGCGCCGCGGAAGGCGGCGGAGCGTCGCCAGAAGCGGTCTCCCGCCCGAGTCTCGAAGCCCCCGGCGCCGTCCGGATCCACGCCGCGCCCGTGGACTTCGCGCGCCGCGGCCGCCGCGCCTGTCACCTCCGGCGGTCCGCCCGCGGCGAGCGCCCGTCGGCCGGCATGCGCCCGTCCGCCGCCGCCGCGGCCGCCGTGGCGGGGTAGTACTGCGAGGGAAGATAAGAAAGTCCGGCGGATCCTTATCTTCCCCCTCAGCGTGAGCCTGCGGAAGGCCGTGCGCGAGCAGAAGGTCAGCGGATCCTTATCTTCCCGACTCTACACTACCCCGCGCCAGGGCCGGCAGGGCCGCGGGGGCCGTCGGATCCGCCGGAGCCGCCGGCGCGCGGCGGGGTCGCCCGGCGAGGAAGGCGCGGGGCGCTCGCGTGCGCGCCTGCGGCCGAGCGGGGCGCTTGTGCGCGCCCCGTACCCAGGCAGGCCGTCGTCCCCGCCCTCCGCCGTGCGTGCGCACCGTCGCCGCCCTGAGGCGCTGAGGTCGTCTGCAGAGGGCTGGGGGCCGGCGCCGGAGGCGGCGGGGACGTAGCGCGTCCACGCTCGCCGGTCGGCAGGCGGCGCAGCGCAGGAGGAGGTGAGCGACTACGCCCCGCCGGTGAGCTCGCCCCGCGGGCGCGCGACCGGTGAGAACGAGAGAGAGGGGGCTGTCTTTCCAGCGGCTTCCCTCGCGGCCGCGCGACCCGTGGCCGGGCGGCGCGGGCGGCATGTCGCGAATCGGTAAGATAGGGAAAGGCCCTTTCCTTATCTTACCGATTCCCACTACCCCGCCGGGCGGGCCGACAAACTACCCCCCTTCAGGGAATTCATCCTGCGAGGCAACGTCATCGACCTGGCCGTGGCCGTGGTCATCGGCGCCGCGTTCGGAGCCGTGGTCAGGATCCTCGTCGACAACCTCATCACGCCGCTGATCGCCGCCATCGTCGGCCAGCCCTACTTCTTCGGGCTCGCGCGCCGGGCCTCACGCTCACCATCAACGGCGGCATCTTCAAGTACGGCCTGTTCGTCAACGCGCTCGTGACCTTCCTGCTCGTCGCGGCGGCGGTGTACTTCGTCGTGGTCGCGCCGATGAACAAGCTGGCCGCGCGCCGCGCACGGAGCGCCGACCCCGAGACCAGGCAGCGCCCGGAGTGCCTCAGCGAGATCCCGCACGGGGCGCGCAAGCGCGCCTTCCGCGGCTCCGGGCAGCACGAGGCGGCGCCCGCCTGAGGCGCCCTTCGCGGCCGGCGCGCGCGAGTCACAGGCGCGCCGGCCTGTGGTAGTCTGCGGGCTCGCCGCCGTGGCCGCCGGCGAGCCCGCGACCGTTTCCGGAGGACGCATGTCCCTGCTGCGACTCGACATCGACGACCGCCAGGTGGTGATGCACACCGAGGGCGCCGTGTGCGCGAGCACGCAGGAGCTCGTGGAGAGCGCGAGCTTCGCGCGCGTCCTCGAGCTCTACATCGACCACCTCGAGAGCCACGATCCGGCGGCGCTCGCCGAATTGGGACTCTGCGGGCGAGCCGCGGTGCTCGACCTCGTCCGCCTGCTGGCCAACAACCCGCTCGAGCGCGTGGCGCGCACGTGGGCCGGGCACGGCGACCTGCTGGCCGGACGCGAGCGCCTGCACGAGCTCGTGGAGGGTCTGTACGACTTCTGGCGCCGCTGGGACCGCTTTCTCGTGGTGCGTGCGGGCGCCGCCGCGCAGCCCGGCGACAAGCGGCCGTTGCGCGCCTTCAGCCAGACCGTGGAGACGCTGGCGCGGCTGGTCCGCGACCTCTATCGCGATGTCGCCGAGAACGTCACCGGCGGGCGGCCGCGCGTCTACCGTCAGGTCGCGGCCGGCGCCGAGGTGGGCGTCTACGTCGTGCCGCGGAAGTGGCCGGCCCCCGCGCGCTACCGCGAGCTTCTGGCCGGCATCCCCTTCGTGCGCAACCTGCTCATGTACCCGCCCCTGCTGCTCGACCCGCCGGCCAACACGCGCAGCGGCCAGTTCACGGAGGTCGCCGACAACCCGCTCGACGGACTCACGCTCGAGCGCGAGCAGTGGCTCTGTTACCCGGCGCTGGTCGGCCGGCTCGTCGTCTTCGTCTACTTCCACCAGCGGTTCGCCGGCCTGGGCCTGAGCCTCGCGAATCTTTTCGAGGTGGCGTCGGACGAGGACATCGCCGCCGGCCCCGACGCCGTGTATCTCTACGGCGTCCCGCCGCCGGCGCTCGCCCGGTTCGGCGATCTGCCCACCGTCTTTCACGACGACCAGGCGAGCCGGTTGCTCGTCGCCGCCGTGCCGCTGGAGGATCGCTTCGGCTACTTCGGCTACCTCAAGAAGATGGTGCTCACGCTGCACAACGTGGCCGCCATGGACCGCGGCGTCATGCCGTTCCACGGCGCCTGCACGCGGCTGGTGCTGGCCGACGGCGCCGCCGCCGGCGTGCTCGTCATCGGCGACACGGCCACCGGCAAGTCGGAGACCCTGGAGGCGCTGCGCATCGTCGGCGACGAGCGCATCCGTGAGGTGCGCGTGATCGCCGACGACATGGGCTCGCTCGAGGTCGGCGCCGACGGCCGCTTGCTGGGCTACGGCACCGAGATCGGCGCGTTCGTGCGGCTCGACGACCTGCGGCAGGGATACGCCTTCGGGCAGATGGACCGCGCCATCATCATGAGCCCCAACCGCGTGAACGCGCGGGTGGTGCTGCCGGTGACGTCGCTCGAAGACGTGCTGCGCGGCTACCCCGTGGACTATCTGCTGTACGCCAACAACTACGAGGCGGTCGACGAAGAGCATCCGGTGCTCGAACGGCTGCCCGAGCAGGAGGCGGCGCTGGCCGTCTTCTCGGGCGGCGCCGCCATGTCCAAAGGCACCACGACTTCGACAGGGCTCACGCACAGCTACTTCGCCAACCCGTTCGGGCCGGCGCAGCGAGAGGAGCAGCACGCGGCGCTGGCGCGCAAGACGTTCGCCGCCGCCTACGCGGCGGGCGTGTACGTCGGGCAGCTGCGCACGCGGCTGGGGCTGCCCGGCGCCGAGAGCGCCGGCCCTCGCGCGGCGGCCGAAGCCTTGCTCGAGCTCATCGCCCGCGGCGGCGCTCCGCCGGCCGCCTCGTCCGCCGGCCCATGCGGGCCACCTGAATCGAAAGGAGCGTGACGCCCGTGGCGACGCTGTACGAATCCCACGAGACCGCCTGGCAGCTCATCAGCCGCGGCAAGGTGCGTGACGTCTACGAGTACGCCCCCAATGAGATGCTCATCGTCACCACCGATCGCCTGTCGGCCTTCGACGTGATTTTGCCCACGCCCATCCCCGACAAGGGCGTGGTGCTCACGCAGATCGCCAACTTCTGGTTCGACAAGACCAGCGCCATCGTCCCCAACCACATCGTCGATCCCGAGCCGTTCGGCGCCGACCCGCAGCGCAAGCACCTCGCGGGCCGGTCCATCGTCGTCCACAGAGCCGAGGCGCTGCCGGTGGAGGCCATCGTGCGCGGGTACCTCACGGGCTCGGGGCGCAAGGACTATGAGAAGACGGGCAGCGTGTGCGGCATCCGGCTGCCGCAAGGGCTCATGGAGGCCAGTCGTCTCCCCGAGCCGCTGTACACGCCGTCGACCAAGGCGGCGCTCGGCGACCACGACGAGAACATCTCGTTTGAGCGCACGGTCGACCTCGTTGGCAAGGAGCTGGCAGAGAAGGTCCGCGACATCTCACTGGAGCTCTACGCCTTCGGCGCCGCCTACGCCCTGGAGCGCGGCATCATCATCGCCGACACCAAGTTCGAGCTCGGCATCCTCGATGGCGAGCTCATCCTCATCGACGAGGTGATGACGCCGGATTCGTCGCGCTTCTGGCCGGCCGAGGGCTACGCGGCGGGCACGAGCCAGCCGAGCTACGACAAGCAGTTCGTGCGCGACTACCTCGAGACGCTGGACTGGGACAAGACGGCGCCGGGCCCCGAGCTGCCGGCGGACGTGGTGGCGAAGACCGCCGAGAAGTACCTGCAGGCGTGGCGTCGCCTAACGCAAGGGTGAGCGCCGCCCGAAAGCCTGCCGCCGCCCTGCCGACGGGTCAGTCTCTGCGGAACGGGTCGACGACGCGCAATGGTCCGAAGGCGCGCCTGTGCTGAAAGTCCTCGCTGTACAGAGTCCGGCAGCCTCCCGCGAGCGCTGCCTCGACGATTACGGCATCCCAGAACGACAGCGTGTCGGCGACGGATCGATCCATCGCATTGAGGAGCATGGACGGTTCGAGCCGCACCACGTTCTGCTCCGAGAACCCTTGGGCGGCCAGACGGGCCGTTGCGTGGACGAGGGGTTCCGCGAGCTTTCGGGTAGCGACGGCGTAGAACTCCTGCAGCACCTGGGTGCTCACCGTGGCCGACCCCGCGCGAGTCGCCTCGGCGAAGAGAGACTCGGCGACGCGCTGTTTGTCGGGGTCATCGCGACTGAAGAGGTAGAGCAGGACGTTGGTATCGAAGAACACGGCGTCCGGACGCGTCATCGCCTGGGCCTGTCGTACAGTTCCTCTCGAGTCCACGCGATGGGTCCGACGACGGTCGCGTTGTTGTGCGCCAGCTCGATGAGCCGCCGGCCGGCCTCGGCCTGCCGCGACGCCTTGCCCGTGTACTCGCGCAGGAACTCACGCACGACTGCGTTCACCGATGTGCCCTGCTCAAGGGCGTGCAGGCGCGCCTTCTTCAGTACGTCGTCCTCGATGGCAATGGTGAGATTGGCCACTGGTCGCCTCCCGCTCGCTCTGCTCCACGGGACCAGTGTAGCACGGGTCTACAGGTCGGTCGACGGGAAAGCTGACCGAAGCGCCCGCGTCTGCCCGGCGTCGCCACCCCGAATGGGGAGCGGAAACGGGGCCGTCCCGCAGAGGATGCGGGGCGGCCCCGTCAGGGGGCGGTCAGAGGTCAGTCGACCGCAGCCTCTTCTTTCACCTCCATGCCCAGATAGGCAGCCTTGGTCATGGGGTTGTCGAGCACTTCCTGGCCCGTGCCCTCGAGCACGAGCTGTCCGGTCTCGAGAACGTAGGCGTAGTCGGAGATCAGCAGGCAGTGGTGTACGTTCTGCTCGACGAGCAGGATGGTCAGGCCGAGCTCCCGCAGCCGGCTGACGACCTTGAAGATCTCCTGGATGACGATCGGGGCGAGGCCGAGGGACGGCTCGTCCATCATGAGGATGCGCGGGCTGGACATCAGCGCCCGGGCCACGGCGACCATCTGCTGCTCGCCGCCGGAAAGCGTGCGGGCGAGCTGGCTCTCGCGCTCCTTGAGGCGCGGGAAGAGCGCGAATGCCTTGTCGAAGTTCTCACTGCGGTCTGCCCGCGCGCGCTTGTGCGCCGAGCCCACCAGCAGGTTTTCGTAGACCGTCATCTCGGGGAACAGGCGGCGTCCCTCGGGCACCTGCACCACGCCGGCGCGCACGATGGCGTGGGCGCTCATCCTGGCGAGGTCCATGTCTTCGAACTTGAGGCTGCCGGACGTGGCCTTGGAGAGGCCGGAGATGGCGTTCAGGAGCGTCGACTTGCCGGCGCCGTTGGCGCCGACGATGCCCACGATCTGCCCCTCCCCGACTTCGAGGGACACGTCGTTGAGGGCGCTGAACATCCCGTACTTGACCACGAGGTTCTGGACGCTAAGCAATGGAGGCCTCCTCCCCAAGATAGGCCGCGTGGACGGCCGGGTTGTTGAGGACCTCCTCGGGTGTGCCTTCGGCGATCAGAGAGCCGAAGTCGATGACGATGCAGCGGTGCGAGAGGTTCATGACGAAGCGCATGACGTGTTCGACGATGATGAACGTGATGCCCTCCGCGTGGAGCTGGTTGACGAGGTCGAGCACCACGTCGACCTCTGTCGGGGTGAGACCGGCCGCGACCTCGTCGAGCAGCAGGAGCTTGGGGTCGGTGGCCAGCGCCTTGGCGATCTCCAGGCGCTTGAGGTGCAGGAGAGTGAGCTCCTTGGCCAGCGTGTCGGCCTTGGGGCTCAGGCCCACCTGCTCGAGCTTCTCGCGGGCGATCCTCTCGGCGACGCGGCCCGAGCCCGTGTTCGCGAACGCCCCGATCATGACGTTCTCGCAGGCGGTGATGTCGGGGAAGGGCTGCACCACCTGGAAGGTGCGGGCGAGCCCCTTGTGGCAAACGCGGTTGGCCTTGAGGCCGTCGATGCGCTCGCCGTTGAAGGTGATCGAGCCGGCCGATGGCCGCAAGGCCCCCGACAGCATACTGAACGTGGTGGTCTTGCCGGAACCGTTCGGTCCGATCAGCCCGACTATCTCACCCTCGTTCAGCTCAAAGCTCAGGTCGTTCACGGCCACGAGGCCGCCGAAGCGGCGCGTGAGCCCGCGGACTTCGAGCATGGCGGTCACGAAGCCTCACCACCTTGGCTGTCGACCAGCGGCGTGACGCTGCGGTGCTGCCAGCGCTGACGCAGCCGGTCGACCACTCCCATGATGCCGAAGGGCATGAACAGCATCGTCAGAACCATCACGGCGCCGTAGATAAGCAGGTGCGCTCCCTGGAAGGAGTTGCCGAGCTGGGCGCGTGCGATCTCCGAGAGAGGCACGAGCAGCACGGCTCCCACCACCGGACCCCACGTGGTGCCCAGGCCGCCGACGATGGCGTAGATGAGGATCTGCACGGAGACGATCTCGCCGAACACGCTGCGCGGCCCGACGTACAGGAAGTACTGGACGTAGAACACGCCGCCCACGGCGCAGAGCACACCGCTCATCACGTTGGCCTTGATCTTGGCCTTCACGGTGTCGACGCCGAGCGCCTCGGCGGCGTCTTCGTTCTCGCGCACTGCGATGAGCTGGTAGAAGAAGCGCTTGCTCCTGTACCACTGCGTGAGCAGCAGGATGAAGACGAGCATGATCACGCCCATGAAGAAGTAGCCGTTCTTGCCGGCGAACTGCATGAAAGCGAGACTGTTGCCACGATACTCCAGCTGTATGCCCCCGGCGCCGCCGAGCGCGGGGATGTTGCTGACGACGTAGACGGCGGCCTCGGCGAGGGCGATCGTCACGAGGGCGAAGTAGGCGCCCTTCAAGGCGTAGCGGAACACGATCCAGCCGATGAACGCCGCCACCGCCGCTGTGAGGACGATCGCCACGAGCAGCCCCACCCACGGCGTGAGGTCGAAGCGATTGGTGAGGTAGGCCACGGTGTAGGCGCCGATCCCCATGTAGAGGCCGTTGCCCAGCGAGTGCTGCCCGGCGTAGCCGCCGAGGATGTTCCAGGCGCAGGCGAGGAACGCCCAGATCAGCACCAGGATGGCGATGTGCAGGTAGTAGGTGCTGAGGACGAGCGGCAGCAGGCACATGAGGCCGCCGACCACGAGAATGCCGATGTACGGCGCCTTGGCGCTCATGTCTGCCTCCGCGAGAGGACGCCCTGCGGGCGGAACAGCAAGAAGATGATGAAGATCGCGAACGTGAAGACGCGCGCCAGCGACCCGGGGAACACCGCGGCGCCGACGGTCTCGGCGAGGCCGATGACGAGCCCGCCGACGAAGCAGCCCATGAGGTTGCCCATGCCGCCGAGCACGACCACGATGAACATGATCAGGCCCAGGAAGAGGCCGACGGTCGGCGACGTGTAGTAGAAGGGGATCATCAGCGAGCCGGCGAGGCCGAGGGTGGCGGAGCCGAGCCCGAAGGCCAGCAGGTACGTGCGCGGCACGTCGATGCCCATGAGCGTCGCCGCCGTGGGATTCTGCGCCGAGGCGCGGATGGCGCGGCCCGAGTCGGTGGTCTTGAGGTAGTACCACACCGCGACGGTGCAGATCACCGAGCCGACGAGGGCGATCAGCTGTGGGACGCTGATCACGACCGGCCCGATATCGAAGTTCCAGGTCGAGTAGCGCGTGCGCACCGACATCACGTCGGCGCTGAAGATCACCAGGGCGAGGTTCTGCAGGATCAGCGAGACCCCCAGCGTAAGCATGATCTGGTTCATGACGGGGTCTTTGAGGATCGGGCTGATGGTGACGCGGAAGATCCCGATCCCGAAGAAGAACATGAAGGGCACAGTGACGAGGATGGTGATGTAGGGGTCGATGTGGCCCCAGGCGACCAGGAAGTAGGCCAGGTAGAGCCCCACCATCAGGAACTCGCCTTGCGCGAAGTTGATGATCTTCATGACGCCCCAGATGAGCGTCAGGCCGATCGAGATCAGCGCGAACAGACCGCCGAGCATGATGCCGCTGGCGATCGCCTGGCTGATCACGGCGCCGGAAAAGTTCAAGTCCATCTAGCAGCTCCCATTTCGAGCGAGACTACCGTTGCGAGCGCAGAGTCGGAGTGGACCGCGACCCCGGCCTGCGAGACGGTCGCCGGGGTCGCGGTCGCTGTGCGGGGCGGAGGGGTGCTGGGGTGCTGACTCCGCCGCCCCGCCGGTCCTCAGGCGATCGTCAGGGCACGACCAGCTTGCCGGGCGCGGGCAGCGGGAAGAGCGTCTGGAACACGCCCTCCTGGATCTGGACCACGTAGAGCGGAGCGCTGGTGATCTCGCCGTCGGGCGTGAAGGTGATCTCCTCCGTGGGGATGACCACCCTGTCCGTGCCGGCGACCATCTTCACGTTGGCGATGGCGTCGCGCAGCTTGGCTCTGTCGGCCGAGCCGGCGTCCTCGAGGGCCTTGGCGAGCACGTAGACGCCCTGGTAGCCGTCCATGCCGTTGCCGGTCATGTCGTCGCCGTACTTGGCCTTGTAGCTCGCGTTGAGCTCCTCGCTGAGGGGCGAAGCATCGACCGAGAACTCGATCTCGGTGAGCCATCCTTCGGCGGCGGTTCCGAGGGTCTTGATGAACTGCGGATCCACGGTACCACCGGCGGCGTCGAAGAAGATCTGCTTCATGCCTAGCGTCTCACGGGCCTGGGCGATGAGGATGGAGTCGTTGAGGTACGTGGTGGTGAGCACGATGTCCGGGTTGGCGGCCTTGATCTTGCTGACCTGCGTGGTGAGGTCGGCGGACGAAGCCGGGTAGGCGACGTTGGCGACGACCTCGAGGCCCGCCTCTGCGGCGTACTTGAGCTGGCCCGCCGAGGTGGACTGACCGAAGTCGGTGTCTTCGTGAAGCAGAGCCACCGTCTTGATCGTGGGGCCACCCAGCTCAGGCATCGCCTGAGCGAAGGTGATCTGGTCCTTGGCGTACCACGACGCTTTCGGGCAGATGCGGAAGATGTACTTGTAGCCCTTGTCGGTGATGGCGTCGGCGACCGCCGTGGTGATCAGCATCGGCGTCTGCTGACGCTCGGCGGCCTGAGTCGCCGGCAGGGCCACGCTCGACTGATAGGTGCCGAGGATGGCCGCGACGTTGTCCTGCTGGACGAGGCGCTCGACCTCGCTGATGGCGACGTCCGGCTTGCCCTGGCTGTCGGCCTCGACGAGCGTGATCTTGGCGCCGCCCATGGACTTGATGCCTCCGGCGGCGTTGATCTCTTCGACGGCGAGCTTGACGCCGCTCAGGCACTGGTCGCCGAGCTTGGCGAGGTCGCCGCTGACCGGGTACAGCGTGCCGATCTTGATCTCGGAGGCTCCGCCTCCGCCGCCGCTGTCGCCGCTGCTGCCGCAGGCGGCCACCCCGGCGGCTACGGACATGGCGAGCATGGCGATGAGCGCCACTGCCCAGATCGACGTACGATGTTTCATGACTCCCCCTATTGGTCGTTACGGCGCTCTGTGCGCCGCTGCTGTGGCCACGACCCCGTGACGGAAGGCGCGCACGGGGGATACGTGCTCGAGACAGCAGCCGGGGACCAGGCACATGGAGGGCCGGCCAGAGGTCGTGTGGACCGCGGCATCTGCAGAACCGACATCCGGGAGCTTGCTCGGCCTGCTTCGGCCTCTTGTCAAGGGCGACCGTCACGGCTCCCGGCTGGTTCCTGCACAAGGGATGATAGGCTAGCCGCCCCCCGTCCACATCGGAGTGTGGCAGAAGTCCGGGTCGGGGTGAGCCGTGGATCTGACGGCGTCTGTCGTCAGGGAGCGTCGGTAGCGCCGGCGAGGGTAAGGTGGTAGGCGGATCACAGGTAGACCCTGAGCCGCAGGAACGCCGACGGCGGCTTGGCGGCCCTCAGTCCAGATGGATGATGCCGCGACGCAGCGCGTACTTGACGAGCTCGGTGACGTCGTGCAGGTCGAGCTTGCGCATGGTGTTCGCGCGATGAGTCTCCACGGTCTTCTTGCTGAGAAACAGCCGCGCGGCGATCTCGTGGTTGCTGTGGCCATCCGCCACGAGCTTGAGGATCTCTTGCTCTCGTGGCGTCAGGAGCTCTTTGGGGTCGCTGGGGAGATCGCCGCGCACCCGACGCACGTAGTCCTCGACCAGCCTCGCGGCGATCGCCGGGTCGACGAACGAAGCACCTTCGTGTACCGCCGTGATCGCCTGGACGAGATCGTCGCCGGCCACCCCTTTGAGCACATAGCCCGACGCCCCCGCCTTGATCACCTGCTGCACGTACTCGTCGTTGTTGTGCATGCTCATGATGAGCACCACGACCTCCGGATGGCGCTCCTTGATCCTCGCCGTCGCCTCGAGCCCGCCGAGGCGGGGCATCACCATGTCCATGAGTACGACGTTGGGCTTGAGACTGTCCACCTGAAGGACGGCGCTCTCACCGTCCTCGGCCTCGCCGACCACCGTGATCCCCGGCTCGCCGGCGAGCAAGGCGCGCACGCCCTCCCGCAGGATGCGGTGGTCATCGACGAGAAGGACGCGGATCGGCCGCGCGCCGGCGCCTACGTCAGGCACTCCCGGCCTCCGCGGGTAGAGGGATGAGCACCTGGATCTGCGTGCCCCGGTCGCGCACCGAGTATACCGTCACGCTGCCGTCGAGCGCCTCGACCCGCTCGCGGATCGACAGCAGGCCCACGCCGGAGTGCCCATCGCTCGCGCGGGCCAGGGCCGCGGGGTCGAAGCCGACGCCGTTGTCGCTGACCGACAGTGAGACGTGCTCGGGCGTCGTGTTGATGTGGAGTATCGCGCGCGTGGCGTGCGCGTGGCGCACGACGTTGGACAGTGATTCTTGCGCGATGCGGTACACGGCGGTCTCGAGCGCCGGCGGGAGACGCCCTTCGACGCTGTCGATGTCGGTGACGACTCGCAGGCCCGATGCCTGCAGGTGCGTGTCGACGTACCAGTGCACCGCCGGGGCGAGGCCGAAGTCGTCGAGCATCGACGGCCGCAGGTCGTAGACCAGAAGGCGCAGCTGCCCGAGGCAATGGTGCAGGATGTCGCGGGCCGCGGCGACCTGCTCGAACGACGCGGAGTCGGGAGGCATCGTCTTCTCGGCGATGTCGAGGTTGAGCAGCGCCGCGGCCAGCGACTGGCTGGTGTCGTCGTGCAGCTCGCGGCCGATGCGCCGCCGCTCGTCCTCGATGCTCTCGAAGACCTTGGCCGAGTAGGCGCGCGACTCCAGGGCCATGCGATCGAGCATCGCCGAGAACGACTCCACCACGGTGCGGAAGTCGGGATCGGGCATCTGCTCGGCCGGGATCGGCTGGTCCAGGGCGGGACGGCTGATGCTCGCCATCGTGTGGCTGAGCTCGAGCAGGGGGCGAAAGGCATTACGCAACACCAGGTAGTTGGCGGCCGCCATCACGCTCACCATGATCAGGAAGTAGACGCCGACGATGATGCCGGCGTTGACCTGCGGGAAACGCCTCACAAGGAGCGTGTCCAGGACCGCGCCGAACAGAATGACCACAGCGTTGATGGTGACCACGCTCTCGAGGGTGGATCTGCCGCTGCGCTTGCGCACTCCCCCTGCCTTCCTGTGCGGGTCAGGTCGATGTAGCCCGGCGGCTAGAGGTACGCGGCGCGGAAGGCGGCCGTGCTCGCCTCTTCGGCGGCGCCGACGAGCGCGCGCAGACGCCCGAGGAGCGGCTCGTCGATGCGCAGGCTCCGACCATCGACGCTGCCCACCGGCACGATGCCGCGCACGCTGCTGGTGAGCAGCATGCCGTCGTCGATGCGCAGGTCGGCGACCCGCGCGAACGCCTCGACCACCGGGATGCCGTGCGTGCTTGCCAGCTCTTCGACCTTGGCGCGCAGCACGCCCGGCAGGATGGCGCCCTCGGCCGGCGGCGTCACGAGGCCGCCGCCGCGGACGAGGAACATATTGGAGGTGGCGCCCTCGAACATGCGGCCCTCGTCATCGACAAGGATGGCGTCGTCGGCGCCCGCGGCCGTCGCCGCGCGCTGGGCGAGGTACGACTGCATCACGGTCATCGCCTTGAGCTGCGCGCGCACGCGCACGCCGAGGTAGCTGATCACGCGCAGTGGCCGCGCCGGGAACCGCCGCCGGTCGGTCTGGATGAGCAGGCCGGGCTCGCCTTGCGGCGGCCCGGCCGTGACCAGCACGCGGCAGGCGCCGTCCGGCACGTCGCCGGCCGCGGACAGCCGGCGGATCTGCGCGGCCATCTCAGCCCTGGAGCAGGGGCGCTCGATGCCGAGCTCCTCGAGGCCGATGTCGAGGCGCGCAACGTGCTCCGCGAAGAACACGGGGACGCCGTCAACGAGCTTGAGCGTCTCGTAGAGGCCGAGACCGTGGGTCAGGGCGCGGTCGGTGGCGGGCAGGGTGGCCTTCTCGGGGGCGAGCAGCTCGCCGTTGAGCATGAGCACTTTCATGGCGGGAGTGTATCGCGTCGGCCGGGCTGCCGCTCAGCCGGCGCTCTGGGCCCTCGCCTGAGGTCCGCGGCGAGCGCCCGCCGTCCACGGCCACCGCGCGGGGCTCAGCCCGCCTGCTCGGCGATGCCCGCACTGACGGCGCGCAGCATACCGGCCGCCTTGTGCAGCGTCTCTCTGAGCTCGCGCGCGGGCGCCGAGTCGGCGACGATGCCCCCGCCGACCTGCAGGAACAGCCGGTCCCCCACGCGCACCAGGGTGCGGATCACGATGTTGAGGTCGAGGGTGTGCGCGGCGATCCAGCCGAACGAGCCCGTGTAGGGCCCGCGGCGCACGGTCTCGAGCTCGTCGATGATCTCCATGCAGCGCACCTTGGGGCAGCCGGTGATGGTGCCGCCGGGGAACATCGCCTTGGCGAGGTCGACGGCGTCGCGGTCCGGGTGCAGGTGGCCGCGCACGTTGCTCACGATGTGGATCACGTGCGAGTAGTACTCGTTGACCATGAGCTCGGACACCCGGACCGTGCCGTAATCGCACACCTTGCCCAGGTCGTTGCGCTCGAGATCGACGAGCATGATGTGCTCGGCGCGGTCCTTGGGGTCGAGGTTGAGCTCCTCGGCGAGCGCGTCGTCTTCGGGGCGCCGGTCGCCGCGCGGGCGCGTGCCGGCGATGGGCCGCGTCTCCGCCCAGCCCTCCCGGTCCAGCGAGACGAGGCGCTCCGGCGACGACGAGATGAGCTCGTAGTCGCCGAAGTGCAGGTATCCGGCGAAGGGCGAGGGGTTGACGGTGCGCAGCGTCTGGTAGAGGTGCAGGCTGGGCAGCGCGTAGATGCCGTCGAGGCGCTGCGACAGGTTGGCCTGAAAGATGTCGCCGGCGTACACGTACTCGCGGGTACGGGCGACCACGGCCTCGTACTCGGGGCGCGTGAAGTTGGAGCGGAACACCGAGAGG
>Ga0247840_10001175_pt1 | contig 52256 bp, 71 predicted proteins | sample LaCruzMarch2015__FD_192404 | JGI IMG/M metagenome (GOLD analysis project Ga0247840, IMG submission 192404) | Freshwater microbial communities from meromictic Lake La Cruz, Castile-La Mancha, Spain - LaCruzMarch2015_17m | ecosystem: Environmental > Aquatic > Freshwater > Lake | place: Spain... | reverse complement strand
GCTCAACAAAACCAATGACAGGTTTTTATAGAGATGGATATTGTAGAACAGGAGACGACGATACAGGAAGTCATACGGTGTGTGCAAGAGTTACAGAAGAGTTTTTAGAGTTTACCAAATCAATGGGGAACAATATTGATATGTTGGAACCTGGTGATAAATGGTGTTTATGTGCAAAAAGGTGGGAAGAAGCAAATAAAGAAGGGGTTGCACCTGAAATGATTAAAAGCTCAACAAATATTAAAACATTAGACATAATAGATAGTGATGAACAAGAACTTGATGAATATGCAAGAACACTTAAAAACGCAAGAAGACAGGGTGTTGGGTTAAGATTTCCTAAATCTGCAGTTAAAGCAAATCCTCAAAGATTTAGAAAGTATACAAGAGATAACATTAAAGAATCTGATCCAAAAACAGGAACAGGAAAAAAACCTAAAGGATCTGGTAGAAGGTTATACACCGATGAAAATCCAAATGATACGGTTTCAGTTAAGTTTAGAACAAAACAAGATATTATTGATACATTAAACAAAGATAGTTTCAAATCAAAACCACACAAAAGACAATCACAGATTATTAATTTAATTCATCAAAGAGTTAGAGCAGCATATCAAAACGCAAAAGATCCTGAGGTCAAACAAAGACTTAAAAAGGGTTATGATTATATTACAAATGTCAAAGAAAAATCAAAACAAAAAACCATTAAACTTCAAAAACAAAAAGTGAATGAATCTGACGAATCAAGACAAGAAAGAAAGTTTACAAAGTTATTAAACAACATAGAAGAATATATTAACTCAAATTCTTATGATTCGGTTGTTAGAGTTATGGTTGATTACGATGAGGTTATGGACGATGTTATTGTTAATATCTTTTTTGATACTGAGAGAGCTCGTGAATTAGGTGGGGGAATAAACTCTGTGATTAAAAGAACAGGAAAAAAGATCATGGAAGACTTAAGTGTATTTCCATTTGATTTCAAATATCACATACATTTTGAGAAACCACAATTAAATGAGTCAAGAACTAATTCTTCACTAAATAATTTACTTAACATGTTGTTTGATGGGTTTGACGACATTTATTATGATTGGGCCAATTACATGTGTGGAATGGGTGAATGTTGTGATCCATATGCAATCGGTTTCACATTACCTAAAAATCATTATGATGACTACATATTCAAATTGGTTGATAGTGTTAAGTATGATGACGATGGAGACTATCCTAAAGAATTAAGAGATGAATTACCTGAAGTGTGTTATGAATCACCTGATCTTAAAAATCCTGATTTTGATACAATAGTTTTTTATGGATTATATGCTGAAGAAATAGAAGATTATATGGGACCTGAAAGTAATTGGCGTTCAGACTTACTTAAACTAATAAACAAAAAGTTTGGTTGTGAAGCCAAACAAATTATTATAATATGAACCTACAAGAATCCATAAGAAGAATATTAAAGGAAGAAACCGATTCTATTAAAAACCTTAATGAATCAAAAACTTCACAACACTTAAAAATAATAAATAACTTATTAGACCCATTCAAAGAAAAAGATTGTTTATGTGATATAAGAGTTACTTTTGATGTGGAAGATAACTATTACAATGTTTATTTAGTTTTTGGTCAAGAAGAGCTACATGATAAGTTTTTTGATTTATACGGAATTAGAACTTATATTCAAAAAATGATGAATGATGTTAAGACGGAATTAGAATCATTTCTACCTATACGAAATATTTTTATTGGTTACTACACAAAACCAAATTGTGAATGGAGTCCATTAAATGAATCAGAAAACAAAAAGACTGGCTTATTTAGAGCAATAGAAGAGGACGGTTTATTTCAAGTCATGCAAGACACAGGACTATCTCTTCCACAAATCTATACAAAGACAGGAGAACTCCCAAGAGAAGTATTAGAGGGATATATCAAGGACTTTATAAAACAAGAAGGATATTATCAGACAAATGGTGACGTTCAGTTGAGATTTACCGTAGCAATCCAAAAAAATATACAAATAGAGACTTTTTATATGAAAGGAGATAAAGTCACTTTGGAAATTTGGGGATATAATGGTTATGGTGAACAAACGGATGGTTACATAGAAAGTCTATCAAATTTATCTGACGATCAAATTTTCACAATAGTAGAAAATATGATAAAGTGGATTACATAATCCATAATGTAAAAAAAAATAACCCTCATCTAACGGTGGGGGTTTTTTATTTAAACTATTTTTCTTATATTTGCTGTATGACAAACCATGCGGTAGAATATTTCCACACCTTAGTAGAACATAAATTCCAAAGAGATCAGTATGAGGTTATTTATACGGAAGGGAAATACCATGTTACAATTCCAATACCATATAAAGGGGATTCTCCAGCATCTTACGATACATATTCTATGTATGAAAAGAAAATGAGACAATGTGTTGAAGGATTAATCAAACCTGAGAATTTTAAACTACAGGTAATACTTCCAATTAAATTAAAAATGTATCACGATCAAAAATACCACGAGAGAATTAAAAAGATTTTAAGAGTAAAAGAACAATGAAAGAATTAAGCAATTATTTAGAGTCAATTTTTGATGGATTTCTTCCAAGATCGGTTGTGAATGTTAAATTCGATAAGGGAAGTTATATTATTAAAGTTGATTTATATGATGTAACAAGCTTGTCCAAACCAGGAAAAGAAAAAATATTAAGAAGTATTACAGAAGAAGTTATTGAGGATCTGCTTAAGACTTATTTTAGGGATGTCCCAAAACATATTAATATAATTAAATTTTATAAGAAATCTTATCAACTATATTGAGACCTTATTAGATGGAATTCCAGACGTATCGGTTATTATGGATGATAATAAACTAACGATCATTAAAGAGATTGATTATCTTAATAATCCAGCATACGCAGCACACATTGCATGGGACTATAGAAAAAGATGTGATGAGGTTTATACACTAATGGATTTATATGGATTTAATCAAAAAGATTTCAACTATAAAGAAAAGGGGATTAATTTACCTGAAGGATGGAAACTAAGAAATTAGAAAATGTCATAATGGATTACTTTAAGATGATTAATCAGTTGTCTTATAAGGATATAACCGTTCGATTAAATAAAGAAATTGGTGTATGTTTTATTATAGTTCAAACAGAATCACAAAGAGATATGTTTCCTTATGTTACATCAAAAAATGGTAGATCTCCAACAAGTATATATATTTCAGAAATGGGGGGAATGTTTCCATATGATTTTGATATTTTTTTTGATTATAAAACAAACCCTGATGACACTGCAATATAGAGTATACGATTAAATCATTCGGTTCATAGTCCTACATTGCGACGTTAAAATAGATTTGATTTAATTTTAGATTCTCCATTGCGAATTAAAAGATTTTTTTGATTTTATAAAAAATTATTTCTATCTTTATAGGAATATTATAAATAAACTCATTATGACATTAAGTAAATTAGAAGCGGCCAAACTCAAATTCCAAAAATCAAAAAAAATCGATACTAATCAATCTATTATTGATTATATTCTTGATTGTTATATAACTTTAAATCCTTGTTCATATGGTAATAGGTTACAGAATTATATTTGCAACCTATTAAACTTATTTGTTATTAGTAGTCGACTTAACAAAGGGGATTTCATTTATAAAGACACATTCGGTGAGTTCAAAGTTACATATCTCGATCAGGATCTAAATTATCACATTACCCATATCAGACAATGGCAGAAGTTTAAATACTACCTCATTATGTTTATTGATTGTGAAAATGACTTCACACCTGAGTTTTACTTTGTCCCTAAGAATATTATCAATAAGTTTAAGTTAGGGAATATGGTTGGGACTAAAGAAGCCAATGAAGATAATCATAATGTAGATCTTCGTGTTACAATAAAGAAAGGATCTGCAGAACATAAGTTACTCAATAAACATAATTTATTAAAAGACACAACTTTTGATAGTCTTAAAGAATTTGTGGAGTTAAGTGATTAATAAAGAGTATACGATTAAATCATTCGGTTCATAGTCCTACACTCGTTTCACTTCGTTCGGAATTCACCTCATAATTTTATCCTATACTCTTTCCCCCCATTTAATCGGTCTTCAACCTCTCCCATTTCATATCAGACCCCCATTTATGAGTAGACAGATTAGTGATCAGGATGAGGTGTTCATTATAGATGAATGATCAGTTACACTGAACATGTTAAATGACTGAACATAATAGTAGATCATTTAGTTAATAGATGAAAGGGTATTAATCATATCATTCAGGTCAGGTTAAACCTGACTATAGTGATATAAAACGTCACCCACTTATTACCACTTTACATAGTTATAGAGTTGTCTATTATTAGAGGGTCAGATGTTAAGTTGGTCACCTAAAGGGTCGTTGAAATAATGATTTAATATGTCATTTAGTCATACTTATAGCGTCCTAAAGGACTGTCCCTCGCTTCTACACTATTACTATATGTTTTTCGCTGGAAAATATAAGTAGTAAAAAAAGTGGTCTTCTTGATATCACTAGAGGGGTTTTTTTCACTCTCAGTATAGCAACAGGACCAATTGTGGTGGGAGAAAGTGGTAATGAATTGTGGGAGAAAGTGGAGTAAAAGTGGGTGAGGGGATTGTGTGGTGTGCAACAAGAGACTGACTTTTTGTCAAAATCAAGAAAATTAACATATTTATTTATCAACAATTCCCCATTTATGAATGAACTAATAGACAAATTCAAAACAACTATAACGGAAAATAATGGTTCCATTATGGTCAATTATAGACATGACATGCTGACAGGGTTCTGTGAGTATAGAATTGTGGAGGTAAATAATAGATTTAAACAAAGGGCATGGATATTAATCAACACAGACATGGGGGATGTAATAGAGTATATTCATTCTAATTCCCCTCTTTCAGGTGAGGATCTTCAAGATGTTAATAAGTTGATACGCGATCACTCTCTACTTAGAGTTCGAGATCTTCATCGGTGATGACATGTGATCTAACCCAAGAACTTAACTTAGACTTGGGGAATGTCTTTAATATTAAAAAGGATAGAGAGAGGGTAATAAATATGAAACTAAAAAGAATTGAGACAACAACCCCAATGTAAAATAGTGGATCAAACATAACGGTTCTTATAAGTGGGTTCAACAAGTGGTTCACAAGGTAATGGACTTAGAACCATTAAAGAAATCCCCATACTAAAGAGGGGAAGAAAAAGTAGAATAAGAAAGTTAGTCTTCATCGAACAGAAAGGTTTTTAGTTTAATATAAATATCATCCAATGTAGTATTCAATACATTAAACCCCCACACAATAAGAAGGGGAAAGGTGATATATATAATGGTGATCATACCACAAAGATAGACATTATATTTGAGAGGGACAAGAGTGTCCCTTTCATTTCCCTCACTTAACATGGGGGATCATTTATATATTTTATAAAGCAGGTTGGAGTCTACACTCCAAGAGGTGTTGTTCCCCCAGCCCGACTCCACTCGCGTGTCGGTCTACGACACTCTGATCCCTCAACCGTCAATACAAAGATAGAAAAATTAATTGACATAAACAAATAATTGTTTGACTTTTTTTAAATGAATGATATATTTATAATAGAATTCATTTTCCCCACAGAAGGGAATTGGTTGTTCAAGACTCAGGTGGTCTGTAAAGTTCAAGATGAATTTGACAACATAGTTTATTTCTGTAATCCCCTTCATTAGGGTGGGGAATTTTTTTATGCCTAATATATTTTATAAGGCAGGTCGGAGTGTAGCCTCTGCGAGAGTTACTTCCCCCGAACCCGTCTCGATCTCTCATTGACAATACTCCACTGTCGTGTCGGTCTACGACACAAAGATAAGGATTATAATTGAGACTACCAAATATTAGATGAGGTTTTTTAAATGTTTTATTAACATGACAATATGTCCCCCCTTGGATAGTGGCATGGGGGATCCCTTAGATAATACCCCCTCCCCCCCTACCGTATGCCCCCCATAAGTGACATTCTGTCAGTCAAAAGGGGGGTTCAATCCCGCGTGTAACATATTCGTAAAAAATTTCTGGAAAAAAAATAGCCCATTTTTGGAAAGGGGGTTATTATTAATAAAAGTTTTTCTATAAACACGACCCTTATTTTATTTTAATGTTAAATAGTGAAAAAAAAATTTATGAAACATGGATGTATTTATTACTAAACAAATAATTTTATGAAAAAAATAATTAGACTTACAGAAAGAGACTTATCTAAAATTGTTAAACGAGTAATTAACGAAGATATAGAAGAACGGTATAAAAGAGAAGCCAGAATTGAACTTTATCGATTAGGATACACCCCTTTAGTATTATCATTTCTTTCAGCAAAAGAATTGGCCAACAAACTAAGAGAAGAAAACAAAAGAAGGTTTAGTTCGTATGATGAATTGGAGAGACTGGCCGACAAACTCGACAGATTCAATAACTAAAATTTAAATTAACCCCTTCAATTAAGAGTGGAATTTTTTAGAGACTGGTGAAAACTCTAGTATGACCAACCTTTTTCAATATGAGCTTGATATGGTAATAAAATCAAATGAAAGATTAAGAGATGATCTCAATTCATTTGACGAAAGATATAAGAAATAATTTATCCGACATTACTAAAAAGTGGGGGTTTTTTTGAATATCAAAGTATTTATAATAAACAAAAATATTATGAGAAGAACTATGAAGTTAACAGAAAGAGATTTAACTCGTATTGTTAGACGAGTTATTAATGAAGATAGAAAAGAATCGGTTTTAGAAAAGATAAAAAGAAAATTAAAAGGAATCTCTGATGAGAAACTAATGTATAATATGGAAAATGATTTGCCTTGGGATTGGAAGGGGTCAAAAGAAGGGTACTATGAAAAAATGGAACCAAGAACCCGTACTAAAGGATCTAACTAAAAATTTAAATCCCCACTTATAATGGGTGTGGATATTTTTTTAAAATTTAATATATTTGTATATATGGATACAAAAGTATGTTCTGATTGTAAAATAGAAAAAAACAGGGATGACTATTATATTAAAAATAGAAAAACAGGACAAATTGAATCCTATTGTAAAAGTTGTTCAAAAATAAGACGAGTTAAACGAGATCAAAGATTTAGAGAAAAAGGTTTACATAAAAGACAACCCAAAGTTATTGATGTTCTAACAACTTGTAGTTGTTGTGGGGAAAGGAAGTTAACGTTAGAAAATTTTAGAATACAAACTAATGGAATTAATTTTGAGAAGGTATGTAAATCCTGTAAGTATGAAAAAATAAAAGATAGATTATTATCAGACCCCCTATATAAAATGAAAGAATATCTAAGGAGTATGATTAGAAGTCGTCTGAAAGGTAATGGTTATACAAAAAAGTCTAAAACATATGATATATTAGGAATTGACTATTTGGGGTTCAAAGAACATTTTGAGAAATTATTTTCAGAAGGGATGACTTGGGATAATCATGGGGAATGGCATTATGATCATATAATCCCCATATCGTCTGCTAAAACATATGATGAATTAATAAAGTTAAATCATTATACAAACTTTCAACCCCTGTGGTCAAATGATAATTTAAAGAAAGGAACTAAAATTTTGTAAGTATTTTAACCTCCCTTCAATTTAAGTTGGGGGTTTTTTATTTTCTATAAACAAGACCCCCCTTTTGAAAAGGAGTGAAATTGTAAAAAAAAAATTTAGAAAAAAATTTCCAAATTCCATTAAGAGTGGGGTTTTTGTTTTTTAGAATATTTATTACTATATGAAATATGTTATCTCTAAAGATCAGTATAGAAGAGTTCTTTTAAAATTCCTTGATAGTTTTATTGGTGACTTTGATGTTGAAGAATTTGTGAAAGGTGAAACCCGTAGAGATGTTAGAACTTCTAATGGAGATGATTTTGCATATATTTGGTCTAAGGGACCTGCAACCAAAGGTTGTAAAAGAGAATTATCATTAAATAAAGAGTTTACTAATGATTTTGAAAGTTTTATTCCTATTAACAGAAAAAAAGTTTTTTCAGAAGTTATTCTTGAATATTTTTATTTGAAAACGGGTATTAAATGTGATTGTATTGAGTTTGATTATTTTACAGGAAAATACGATGAATTTGGTGCATATGATGATGATGGCATGCCAATAACCGTAACTGATAAAAAATACGATCTCTATCAATATAAAAAACCTAAAAAACGATAATTCTTCCTTTTGATCTGGGGGCATATACCGCGAACCCCGACTTCGTTCGGTTTTTTCGACCGACCGAACCCTTCGGGTTTTATTATGATTTATTTTAATGACTTACTTAAATGATTTTTTCAGAAAAAAGGATTGTTTTTATTATAATGATATATTTATAAATAAAATTAATTATGAAAAGAATTGTAAAACTAACCGAAAGAGATTTATCTCGTATTGTTAAACGAGTTATAAACGAAAATGAAGGTAAAAATGGATTAACACACGCCATGGAAGTAGTTAACAATTTCTTGGAGGATATGGGCGGAACTTTGGGGTCTAGATCTCCTAAAGAAATAATGTCAGATCTTGAACACTTAGAAAGAGCAATCAAAATTGAAAAAAATAATTTGGGTGTTGCAAGTGAAAGACCCAACCCAAGATGGGATATGAATGAGATGGAGGAAGAACAAGAAGTTGTTGTAAATGTTGATGACATCGCACAAGAAGATATGAAATGTTTTTCTGATACCGCAACCCCTCCAGGTGGTCGTGGAAGATACAAAGTAAAAAAGAGAGGTTGTATGACTAAAACAAAATATAGAGGAGCAAAACAAAAATATTCTGGAAATAATTGGTTTTAAACTTTTTTATTTTTAAAGATTTTTCATTATATTTGTATTATGAAAAATATCGTAATCTTTATTTTACTTTTTGTTTGTGAAAATACCTTCTCACAATACCACCCAAAAAACGTTACCAATTACTATAATAAAATTGTAATGAGTGGTGAATATTCCGGTAAATTGGTTGATCCGATTAAATGGACCAAAGACATGAATATTTATGTTGATGGGGAAAACCGAGATTATCTTGTCTCAGAACTCAATGGTATTGTTAAAGAACTAAATGACTTGATAGACCCAATTGAGATTAAGATTGTCAACAAAAAAGAAGATGCCAATTATTTTATATTCTTTGGGTATTATAAAGATTTTAAAAAAACCTATTCGGTTGTAAACCAACACCTTTTGGAAAATAACTGGGGACTTTTTGAAGTTTATAGAAACAATTACGGTATTATGTATGTTGATATTGTTAGAACCGTTAATATTGAAGCTCAAAAACATTTACTTCGTGAAGAATTAACTCAATCACTTGGATTCTTAAATGATTCTTATGATTATCCTGAAAGTATTTTTTATGAAGGGTGGACAACAACAACCAAATATTCATACATTGATAAAGAAATAATTAAAATGCATTATAACAAATAAAATATGTCGGTAATTTTCTATTTCATAATAACGTTTTTAATCGTTGAAGTATTTTCTATAATATTATTTGTGGTTCTTTTTAAAGAAATTGAGTCATTAAAAAATGACTTGACCATAATGGAAAAACAAATTTCAGATCTTTCATTGAATTTTGAAGATGAAAAAATTAAAATAAGAAGGTTGATTTCAGACACAAATAAAGAAATTACAATGGTTGAAAGAACTTTATCTTCTTATATTGATAATAAAATTAAAAATATTTAATTCTTTTTCATTTCTTAAGGTATTTATAAATAAATAATTTTTATGAAACATTTATTAAATAATTTATCTCAAGAAGAGAAAAATAGAATTTTAGAACAACACTCAGGTGGTAGATCAATTGACACATCAAGATTTAAAAAATTACTTGAGTCAACACTTGGCGATGTAAAACCATTGGTAATGGAACAAGTAACTGGAGATACCCAAGCAGGTAGTGGTGGACAAGAATCTGGTGTTCAAGAAGGTTACCCAACAACAAATGCAAGTGAAGCACCAGCACAAGCCAAGGAAAATAAAGCTCAACTTCCAACTAAGTTTTCTGAAACAGAGATTACATTTGTGAAAGGATTATATGATGGTGGTAGACTTAAAACTAATATACAATATACTTATGATTGTGCTAAAAGAGACACCTATTCTAATATTACAGCTTTCACAGGTGGTGACGGTAAGTGGGTGAAAGTTAATGATCAAACTTTACCAGATTGGATTAAAAAGAATCCAGATTCAAATGTTAAACTTGGTCACATGTTAAATACTTTTTGTTCTTATGCCTTACCTGATGGTCCTTTTTACAATGATACAGGAAAATTAAAATATGTTTGTAAAAATGGAAAAGGTTACAGTATTAAACCTTGTTAAATAAAAAATTTTAATTAAATAATTTAAACTCTAAGATTAACCATCACGTCTTCTCGTGGTGGTTTTTTATTTTAACTTATATTTATAATAAAATATTAATATGACAAATGAACAAAAAGGAAAATTGTATTTTCAACTTATGAGTGATCACACAAAAATCCAAAATAAAATCGCATCAATTAAAGGAGAAAGTCTTGAATTAAATTATCAACAGATTCAAGAAATAAGAACTTTAGAACAGAAATTAATTCAAATTGTGAATAACGCAAATAGATTATATTAATATGAAAATTATTATATCAGAATCTCAATATAACTTACTTCTTGAATCCAACTTTGAAAAAAGTTTAAATTAAAATATCCCACTCTATTAAAAGAGTTAAATATTTCATTTCACGTATATTTATTATAAAATAAGTTTATGAAAAGTATTATTATTACTGAAGAACAATTAAGTTATATTGTTAAAAACTCATTTCTATTGGTCATGAATGAAGATAGACCAATGAATAAATTAAAAGAGTGTAAAATATCAAAAAATGGTAAATATATTATCTATAGAGAAAATATATATGATTCTAAGACAGGTGACTTAGTTCCATTACAAGAAGGGTGGTCATTAAGTGATATTCTACATGGAGCGGCAGATGTTGCTTCATTGGCGGCTGATTTTATAATTCCAGGGTCGGGAGCTATCATCGATGTTTTAAACGGATTAAGTTACATTATTGAAGCTCAATTTGTTTCTGCTGATAAGAAAGACTCTCTTTATCTAATGGCGGCAATTACTTTTGCTTTTGTTGTATTACCAGGTCCTTTACAAGCGGTGGCAACTCCTTTGAAAAGGGCAGTTAAAACAGGTGCAGGATTTGCAGGTAAGGCGGTAGTAAAAGGATTGAAAGTTATTGGTAGTGTTTTAGATTCTTTATTATTGAAAATTCCTAGTTATATAAAAAAAGCTCTTAAATCTTCTTTGGCTAAAGGGATTTTAGGTAAGGCGAGAGGTAAGATTAGTAGTTTTTTTCAGGCATTCACAACAAGAATAAGAAAGATATTGGCCCCTTTAAAAAATGCTGGTTCTAAAGAAGGTGCTGAACAATTGGGTAAAAAGGTCGTCCAAAAAGGTGCTAAAAATGTTTTAACGGATATTTCATTACAAACAGCAAAAAAGTTTTTTAGTAGAATACCAAAGTTATCACAAGGAACAAAAATTCTTAGAAAGGCTGGTTTTGCACCGGGATTTGCATACCGATACACATCAAAAAAAGGTGCCGCAACAACAGCAAAAATAATGAAAGTAACGGATAACGGAGTTTTATTAAAATTTAAAGGTGGAAATGAAATGATGGTTCCTGTTGAGACTTTTATTAAAAATGCTGTTGGTGCTCCTTGGATGAGAAGAGGGTTTGGTGCTACCGTTCCATTTTTTATAAAAAGAGTTACGGATATGTTGACTTCAGATGGATCAGATGTTGATTATAAAAAGATAGACCAATTAAAGGATTTAGATCCAAGTCAAACATCTAAAGAGTCTCTTGATTATTTAAAAGAAGAAGTTTCTTCTTATGAAGGAGACGAAGGAAACTATACGGTGTCTACAAATGTTACCGCCTTCCAACAAGCGTTAGAATTATTAGGTTATAAACTTGAAAAGGCAGGAGCTGACGGAAAATTTGGTCCTGAAACCAAAACACAATTAGAAAAATTTCAAAAAGATAATAATTTATCTTCTTCATTAGGTAAAATGGATAGATATACCGCAAGAAGATTGGCCGAAAAATTAAAATCTAAAAATATATCTAATTCTCAAGATCTACAAAATCAATTAAATAAAGTATAAATAATATAACAGTTTTAAATAAACCTCATCTTTAAAAGGTGAGGTTTTTTATTTTACAAAGTATTTATCTTATATGAAAATCATTATATCAGAATCGCAATATAATTTACTTTTTGAATCCAACTTTGAAAAAAACAAAAGATTGGTGGGAAAGATGTGGGATGAAGATATGAATATGGATGAGATATCATCGTTGATTGGTTTAGATAAATCTCAAATAATATCACTTCTTAAAGATAAAAACATAAAAATTGATTGTGGATTTGCTGAAAGACTCACTAATTTACTTTTTTGGAAAACGGACTTTATAAGAAAAGAGTATAGTTTTAATGATGGTGAAACTACACTTGAATTTATTTGGGGTGGTTTTAGTGGAATTATTTATTTCACTTATGAAGATGAAGATTATGAAATAACAGGTATGGCATCTCCATATTGGAATGGTGACTGCTCAATACCTGCGGATTTGGATCGTATCAAGAATAAGTCAACTGGTGATTATGACGACGATTATGGTCCTTCAGGTTATGTGTTAGAGAATACACCATCACAATTCAATTCAATACAAGAGTTGATTGATTTTTTGAATAAAGATTACCCATTAGAAATAATTGAGGTAATGCCAAGGTTGATATCTAAATATATTTAATTAACAACTGATGTATACCGAAGAAAAATTAAGACGAGTTAATAAGGTAATTAAAGACATGGTTTTTACTTACGAAGGTAAAATATTTACTCCTGACCTAGACATTAAATTTCAATACCAATTTAAAATAACGGGTCAAAGAAAAATGATCTCAGTTGGTGACTACTACGATTTTTTAATTGTATCGGTTAAAATTATTGGCGGAGATAAAGATTCAATTATAATTTTTAACATATTTAATAAAATGAGTAGCAACGTGACTAAAGACTATATGCTTATCAACAGATTATCAAGAGAAATAAGTGAAGAACTCCAATATTTTTTTGGGCCTGATCCTGTAAGAGTTCATTTTGGTGATAACGCCATTACACTTAGTGATGAATACCAAGAAGAAATTAATAATATAGATTTAACAAAAAGTAATTAATGAAACCTTACCAAAAATATAACGACAAAGCCCTTAGACCAATTTTACAAGACATTGTAAATTCTTGTGAAGAAAACAATATTGATATTTTCAATAAAAATTTTGTCAACTCAAATTTTGAAGATGTTGTTAGTATAGTTGACGATGAAATAGAAAGTTATTTTGGAACTCCTGATTTTGAAGACACGTCATTTTTTATTGCGGTTTTATTGATGAATAATAATTTCATGACTGAACCAATTAGAAGACCTAAATTAAAGTCTTATAGAATTACTCACGTTTATGAAAAAGTTGCAACAATCCAAGACACTTATGTAAATGAGTATGATAGTTTTTTACCATTCACAAATAGTATGTTAATGGATTTACAACGTATGAACTCTTATGACCCATATGATGGTAAGTTAATAGATGAAGAAGTTGTTGATTCAGATTATTCAAATGATTGGGTGTCTGATATTGAAGAAATATAAAACTTTACTATCTTTGTATTAATGAAAAAAGCGAGTTTTAATTTATTTGATTTAGTTTATGGTGAACTCATTCCTGTTGAGTCAAAAATATTTGGAAAAATGTGTTTTATCTTTTATACCATAGATGATAGTCTAAAACCACAAATTTTATATTACCCCTCTACCAAAGAAGTTAAAACTTTAAGATCTCTTGAAAATGAATTTTCAGAATTTATTCCTCTTCATCTTGAGAACTTTATTAAATTATTTTCAGAATGGATGAGATTCAGATTTTCAGATGAAATGTTATTTAAAGGAGTTAATTATGTTGACTTTTTAGAAGAACTGCTTGTGTGATATTTATTAGTATGAATATCAACGAAGAGTTAAATCAAATCAAATATCTTTTGGACTATAAAAGAGGACAGAGGATCTCTGAAATGGAATTTTCCAACCTACCGGGTGTTCAACCAGATAAAATGGATTACAGACGACCTATACCTGATCCTGATATACTTCCTGATTGTTTCTCATCACTTTTAAAATCTGATTTAAATATGATTTCGTTTGATGATCACACACTTAAAGATGAATCAAAAAAACGAGTTAATAATGTTGATATGATTTTTGACCCTAATTCTCCTTCAGACGAATTGGGTATTACAATAATGAAAGATGGAAAACCTTTTTGTTTTGTAAAAAAATAATTGTATTAACGATTTTTTTTTGTTTTTTAGATATTTATAAATAAAACAAAAAAAAATGAAAAGAAAAATTAGACTTACAGAATCAGAGTTTCATTCTTTAGTAAGAAGAATTATTAAAGAAACTGAAGAAGACATGATGTCAATTGACATGGTAGAAAACGAATCTGACGAAATGTCAAAAGAAGATACCGTTCATGCGGTTGCAGACTTCTTTAAAAGAAAATTAAGAAGATTGGATAATGAAGAAATTGAAGATCTTCAAGACATCGTTGTTAATTCCGAAACCGAAAACTTGGCAGAAATGTTTTTAAGAGAAGACATTTCTGATAGAAGTAAATCTTTTAAAGAAAAAGCGATGATGAGTGGTGGAATTGGAATGATGGGAGCTGGTCTTCTTGGAATGATTAGTCAGGCAATGGGTTACACTGATGCTGGAGAACTTATGGTTCAAGTCCATGATTACGTTGAGAAAATGGGTGGTGGACCTGTCAGCACAGGAGTATTGATAGCTGGTTTAGTTATGGCTCTTAACGGAGCGGCTAGAAGAAGTGAAAGATTAGGAAGATAATAAAATCCCCTCAATAAAGAGGGGTTTTTTATTTTTTATCTTTAAGATGCTCTTGTAAAATTTCTACAATCTGATCAATTTCTTTTTTTTCTTTTTTATCAGAAGATTTAAAATTTGTCATTTTATAAAGTATTTCCCAATAAAATATGTAATGTAATAAAAACATTATAAATAAGGAATTAAGCGAAATTCCAAAAAAGAATAAAAAAGTCCCACCAAAAGTTAAAATTGTTAATAAAAAATAATACAACTCTGAATTTGTAAAAGACAAAAATTTATATTGTCTAATTATTTTTTGTAACTTTTCTTTTGGTAGGTTTTTATATAAATCCGCCTCCTCCTTTAATTTTAACATATTAATAAATATTTTAGTTATTTCGTATTAAAACAAAGATAAATAAAAATTTTTAATATAAAAAAATTATTCAACAGAAATTAATTCCAAATCAAACGTTAAATCTTTACCTGCTAATGGGTGATTACCATCAATAATCAAAGTTTCCTCTTTAATTTCTTTAACAATAACATTTAAAGGTCCTTGATTTGTCATTGTTTGAAGCATTTGCCCTTCTTTAATTTCCTCAGGTGCTCTATCTCTTGGAACTTCAGCAATTAATTCAGGTTTAATTTCACCATACGCTTCAATAAAAGGAATGTTAATAATTTTGGTCTCCCCTTCACTCATACCAATAAGGCCTTTTTCAAAACCTGGTATCAATGAACCTTGACCTAAAGTTGCCGATAATGGCTCACGACCAGGGTTTAATGATGAATCAAAAACGGTTCCATCTTCTAATTTTCCCGTGTAATTTACAGTCACGGTACTGTTAACTTCAGCAATTTTCATAATATTTTTTAATTTTATCAAAAACTAAACATAAAAAACATTTATGTAAAACAATATTTATAAAAAAGATGAAAAATTTTATTTTATATTTATATATCACCTTAATGAGCAGATACGGATCATTTATGTGGTTTGGCACTCATGTTTGTGTAACTCAAGTAAATTGGCATTGGTTATTAGAAATATCACTTTGTGTGTTGATTAATTTCATGGTTTTACATACAATTTACCTTGAATGGAAAGATAATAAATCTAAAGATTAGTAAACGTCAATTCTTGATTTTCATTCAATAACAACTTAATTAATTTAAATTCGTATTTATATTATGAAACATTTATTACTCTTATTTTTATTCCCCCTTTTTATTTATTCGCAGTATTGTCCTTATTTGGGACCTAACCAAACTTTACCTTGTGGTATTAATCAAACAACTCTAACTGCGGATTTATCCCAATGTGGACCTGGATCTCAACCTAATCAAACAACGAACTACAATGTTACAAACATTCCATATGTTGCTCAAGTAAATAATGGAACTCAAGTTTTTTTAAGTGATGACTCACAATCAGGTGTATATAATATTGGTTTTACGTTTTGTTTTTATGGGCAAACTTATACACAATTTAGAGTTGGTTCTAATGGATGGGTTTCTTTGGGTGCTGGAGCTCAACCAGCAACATTCACATCGGCAGCAATACCAAATGTTGGGTTTAATATTCCAAAAAATTGTATTATGGGTCCATGGCAAGATTGGAATCCTGGAGTCGGAGGTCAAATTAGATATCAAACTCAAGGAACGGCACCTTGTCGTAAGTTAGTTGTTAGTTGGGTTGGGGTTCCTATGTTTTCTTGCTTCAATTTACAAGGAACTTTTCATATTATTTTATATGAATCATCAAACGTGATTGAAAATCATATTGCAAATAAACCAAATTGCCCTCAATGGGCAGGAGGAACGGCAGTTCAAGGTATTCACGATCTAACAGGATCTCAAGCCGTTACGGTTCCTGGTAGAAACTCAACACAATGGACTACCACAAATAATTCTTATCGTTATACACCATCAGGTCCGGCAGCGACTCCAACATATACTTGGTTTCAAGTAGGTAACCCAAATCCAATCGGAACTGGTTTACAAATTACGGTAACCCCACCGGCTCAAGGGGCTAATTACACATGTATTCCTGTATATCCCATTTGTAACGCTGGATGGTCAGCATGTAATTTAGGTGTAGGAAACTTAGGTCCTGACACCGTATTTGTTATACCCACGCCTAACTTACCAAATCCAAATATAACACCAACAAATCCATTATGTAATAATAGTTGTGATGGAACCATTGTTGTTAGTCCTGTTGGCGGAGCACAACCATTTAATATAACTTGGAATAATGGTGGAAACACTTTAGCGTTAAATAACCTTTGTTCGGGGACATATACATTTATTTTAACAGATGCTAATGGTTGTGTATATAACGGAACATCTACTTTACAGAATCCTTTACCACTACAACAACCAACAATTACACCAACTAACCCAACTTGTTTTGGATATTGTGATGGATCTGCAATTGTAAATCCTGTTGATGGTATTGCACCATATACTTATACTTGGTCTAATGGTCAAACTACGCAAACCGCATCAAATTTATGTTCAGGAAATTATTCTGTTGTTGTTTTAGACGCAAATAACTGCCCCGCAACACAAAATACAACCCTTGTTGATCCCCCAATGGTTACAATCAACCCAATTACAGGGTTAGATACTGTTTGTTTTAACTCCACAACCAATTTATATAACGTCTCAAGTGTTTTTCCTAACCTAAACTACGTATGGACTAACACGATGGGTAATATCACCACAGGACAAGGGACAAATCAAATAAATTTGGATGTAACTGGTGTAAATGGTGGTCTTTATACTAATACTTTATCTGTTATTGGTGAAAATCAAGTTGGATGTCAGTCATCACCTGAAACTTTTACCATTTATGTGTTAAATATTCTTCCTGTAATCACTCAAGTGGGTCCATTTTGTGAATATGACAATTGTATTAACCTAATTGCAACTCCTTCGGGTGGTATTTTCAGTGGAATGAATGTATGGGGATCTCAATATTGTCCTGATAATGGTTTTATCGGTATTGATCTTGTGAATTATAACTATACTCAGTCAGGATGTTTGTTTGATACGTCAATAAACGTTCAAGTTTATCCAAGACCAAATATTTTACCTATAACAAACGGTGTTGTAGATGAAAATACTGAATATCATGAGATATGTGAGGGTGATACAATATCAGATATCTTTGATTTGGCATCAGTAAGTGGTGGATTTAACCAATGGTATGTGTTTGGAGACACAATTACTAATAATACTTTAAGTGTAACATGGGATATGGACGGAATATTCACATTTCAGGGTGTAAGATGGGACAATGGGTGTGTTTCTAACCCTCAATCGTTCACTATAACGTTAGAATTGTGTCCAAATGAAGTATTTTACATCCCAAATGCCTTTACACCTAACGGAGATGAAAGAAATAACGTATTTAAACCAATAATTACCTCAGGAGTTGACATATTTAATTATACTTTTGTGATTTACAACCGTTGGGGGCAGATTATATGGGAATCTTTTAACCCAAATACAGGTTGGGATGGGACATATAATAGTATTCCTTGTCAAGATGGGGTCTATACGTGGAAAATGAGGTTTAAAGTTCCTAAAACTGATGAAATTAAAGAATTTTTAGGAAGTTTTACACTTATTAGGTAACAGATATTTATTAATATGAATAAAAAGAAAAATCCTAAGTTAAAAGAGGGTGATCGCATCGTTTTAATCTACATGCCAGGTGAAGATGTTGACACTGGAACCAAAGGAAAAGTTAAAAGTATTGGTCAATCACCATCTTTTAATGGACGTATTGGATATATGTATAATGTTGAGTGGTATGATGATGATAATAAGGTGATTAGCACCCTTTCTTTACTTCCTGAGACCGATTCTTGGATATTAGACCCCGAATATACTCAAAATGATTTAAATGAATCTAAAAATCGTGTAATTACTGACTTAGATGAGTTAATTAATAGACATGAGTGGTTAAGACTCTTTAAAAAGTCTGATTTGAAGTATATTATGGAGTATTTAGAGGTAATTAGACAATTAGGAGTGGTAAATATGTTTCAATCAAGTCAATTTTTAGGTCAAACTAAGGATTATCTGACCGCATACTTTAATTTACACCGAATGCAACGAGATTTAGATGAAGATGATGAAGAAATGATTGAAAAAATCTTAGAAATGTCTGAAAACGTAAGAAATATCATGATTTCAGCCGCAGTTACCGATTTAGAACGTAATAATAAAGAAATTACAGGTATATCAGCAACAAATAGGGTAAATAAACTCTCAACTGAAGTTGTAAAACACTTTATGGGTAATTAATCGTGTTTTTTTTACTAAAACACTTGATTATATCACAAATATTGATCATTTTTTCATAAAAACATACAAATTATGACATTATTAGCGGTTTCTTTATTAGTTTTTAGTATAACTATACTTTTTACAACCATTTTATTGGTTATTTGGTGGAAAAAATATGGAAAATCATTATTTTCTACTTTAAAAGAACTAAAAAACATGCAAAATCCATCAAATTTTATGGGAAACATGAACAATTTGGGTAATTTAGCGGATTTTTACAAAAATATTGGTAATTTTGGGGGTCAAATGGGTGGATTTGGGGGTCAAATGGGTAATTTTACTCAAAGAATGGGTGAAATTGCTAAAAAAATAACTAAAAAATAAGTAAAAACACCCAAAAAAGACCTGTTTTTGGTCATTTTTTGTCTTTATATATACAAAAAAACCCCCAAAATAGGGGGTTTTTACATTAAAATAGGGGTATTTTTACTCTGTTTCTGTGGATCCTTCTTTAAAAAAGTTAGTTAAAAACTTACCAACAACACCAAATATTATTGATGATAGGATCATCCCTTTAATTTCAAACGCAGTAAACACATCTTTTAGATTATCAAACTGCCATAATCCACCAATTGCCAACACAGAAGACACCGCCAATAAGGTATCACCAATTTTTCTCCATTTTTTAGGTGTTGGTTTCCAATAACTTTTTTGAATTCTTCTAATTTTTTTCATTTTTTTCATTTTTAAATACCTTTAATTAAGTTTATTGTTTGTTTTAAGTATTCCTTAGCCCTTGCGGATGGTGTATACTCATCGTCTTTAGTTTGTAGGTTTAAAACCTTCTCAATGTCTTTAACCAATTCAGTTCCATGTTCACTTTCTTTATATAGTTCAATCACTTTATCCATTGCTTTATGACAATTACCTGTAGTTTCGTCATAATAGTTTTTATTTCTGAATTTATTTAAATGATTCATCATTTCATATGATAAATGTGATCCACCATCTTTAACGTCTTTAAACAATCTTAAATTGTTTAATATACCTAAAGTATCTACCATTGAATTTACTCCTGATAGACGTTTAGTTATTCCTGGTGTATATTTTGAGAATTCATCAGATCTTCCGACTATTTCATCCAAAGGAATTATATTTTCAGGAATACAACTTGGTTTTTTATCTTTCTTTTTTGATTTAGACGATCCCATGTCTTCCTCAGATAAGACAGACCTTACAATTTTTTGAATTTGATTTTCACTTAATTTTATTGCTCTCATACAATTATATTTTACAAAACATTTAATATTTATAATAATAAATATCACATAATATGAGAATTTTAGAAAATGTTGTTAGAAGAGTTTTAATGGAATCAATAAACCACCCAATGAAACTAAAAAAAGGTGTTAAAGTTTCTGACGAACTTAAATACCATTTAGATAAAAGTATTCCTTTAAGTGAAAATGTATTTAAGGAATACTCCAAATCATTCATTAATTTAATTAATGAGGTTAGAAACTTATATAATAATGATTTAATCTATTTGAATGGGGAAGATCGTTGGATTGTTGAATCTGACTTGGGAAAAAAAGTAATACTTGAAAATGGTCAAGTTGTTTATTTAGAAGTTCCTGTTGAGGATCAAAGTTTTTTATCTGAGGCTGAATATCAAGGTAGAAAAGTAAAACTTGGTAAGATAATGCAAGGGGATATTAAAAAATTTAAAGTCTATGTCAAAAATGACAAAGGTAAGGTTGTGAAAGTAAACTTTGGTTTTGGTGGTAAATCCGCCAAAGGAAAACGTATGGTTATTAAAAAGAATAATCCAGCAAGAAGAAAATCTTTCAGAGCAAGACATCATTGTGAAAATCCTGGACCAAGATGGAAAAGTCGCTACTGGGCGTGTAGAACTTGGTAATTTTTAATTAAATCATAAATTATTTTTTTTGATTGCGTATGTCACGGAACTCAAACATGACAGATTTGACGGGTTCCCTCCTCCATATGATATTGCACTTTGCAAAGATTCCTCAATTTCGGTTAACTTATCAAATATTGATTTTTCTTTATAATCCACCAATTTTTTAACACCCTCAATTCTGTTAGTCTTTCCTTTTTGTGATGACGAAGCGCTACCCCAAAATTCTTTATACCAACGATTATTTACTACATTTTTTACTTTTTCACCGGGAGATTCTTCATATCCTGATAACATCCCTCCAACCATAACCATAGTTGCACCTAAAACTAAACTTTTTACGATATCACAATTTTGTTTAATTGATCCGTCGGATATAATAGGAACTTTTGACACTTTACAACACTCCTCAATCATACTTGCTTGCCAACCCCTATTTCCAAATCCTGTTGAATGGTATGTGGTGCAAACAGATCCTCCACCAATACCACATTTAATTGCATCACAACCCCATTTAGTTAAATCCTCAACCGCATCAGGAGTTGATACATTTCCCCCAATTAAAAAAGTATTTGGTAATTTTTCTTTAATATATTTTACCATCTTTTTCATTTTTACACAATGACCATGTGCGATATCAATTGTTATGAACTCAGGAAATATATTTTGTTTAACAAAAAGATCAATAATATCATAAGAATCTGAATTAACCCCAACTGATATTGAAGATATCAAATCCATTTTATGCATCTCAAATGTAAAAGAAACGGGATCAATGTCAAATCTATGTATGATGTAAAAATAACCATTTTTGGCAAGCTCAACGGCCAATTTTTCATTAATAATACTTTCCATATTTGCAGGAATAATTGGTAAATTAAATTTGTAACCCCCAAGTTCACAAATAGTATTACATTCAGATCTGGACCCAACATAACTAAATTTAGGAATTAATGTGATATCATCATAGTCAAATCTTTTTTTCATTTTTTTGTTTTAATTTTTATTTTACTATAATAATAAAGTTTAATAAATATTTATCAATATGATTGAAATTAAAAAACATCTGATTTTAGAAAGATCAAAGAATTCTGAGTTGATAAGACAAATTGTTAAGGACATTATATTCATTTTTAAAAAAGAAACTGAAGGTGAATATTATCTTCCTGAGGAAATTAGAGAAGATGAAATTGAATATAGGTATTCTAATATATCAATATCTGTTGAATTGATTATTGAACAAAATAAAGACGTTGATGGGTATATGGTAAACGCTAATTTTTATATAAATGATGATATTATAGTTATAAAAATTGTTTATAATCCTGAAAATAAAAATCAATTACTTTATGATTTAATTGGTGAGTTAAATGAGGTAGTCTCCCATGAATTAAGACATTTATATCAAAGAGACACAGAAATGTATGATTTGGATGTTAAAGAAGATAGAGAACCATTTGAGTATTACTCAAGTCCCGAAGAAATTGACGCTCAAGTTGGGGGGTTTAGAAGAATGAAAAAAATCACCAGAAGACCTTTTGAGGAACTTGTGAGAAATTGGTTTAGAACCCACAAAGAAATACACCATTTAAACGAAGAAGAACAAGAAAAAATTATTAATATGATTTTAGATTATAATTCTAAGATTTAAATCTTTTGATCATTTGTTTTATAATTTCTGAGACAAGTTTTGAAGAAAATGATAGTCCCATATAATGTCCCACACCAGATGCGAATAACTCCACTTGTTCTTCTGACAAATCAGGTAAATCAAAAATCAACGGAACTAATGGGACTAAAAAGGTATATGATATCATATTTGATACATTAGAAAATGTAACATTTAAACTACTTAAGAAATTTAAAAAAGCGTCTTTTAAATCATACGTCTTCATAATTGCCCGATCAAAAAACGTAATTAATTTCTTTTCTTTTAAAATTTCTAAAACCAATTTTAGTTTTTCGGTATTATCAAAGAAGAATGTCAACATAATACCAAAACAAATTAAACTAATATCATATTCACTTAAATTGGTATATTTTCCTTCTAAATATCTACTAACAGGACCAATAAAACCACCAATAACAGAACCCCAAGTTGAAGCAAATTTAAAATCAATGTTATATTGATTTTTTACATCTTTAATAAGTTTTTTTGTAAAATTTCTTGAGTCGTTAAGAACACTATAAAGTTCTTCTTGTTTTTCCTCTTTTAATAAATTGATAAATTGTGATTCGGTTAAAATTAAATCCATATTCTATATTAATTTCTTTATAATAAATATACCATAATTAAAAGATTTAATGGTTTACTAGAATATTTGATAAACAAGAAATATTTATTAAAAAAACAAAAACTATGAACGCCTATTTTTTCAAAATGACAAAAGATGAAAAATCTAATATTTTAGATCAACATAAACATCTTTATGATGGTTATGTAACAAAATATAATCAAGAAAGTAATCAATATCCTTTATATGTTCAGGATTTGGCAAATGATAAAGATGGTGTGACATTAAAAAATGATGGAACGGTGGGAAAATATACAAATTATAGAATTAATGAGCAACCATTAGATCGTATTGCTGATGGTCCTTATGATTTAAAAAATGGAACCATAGATATTGATAGTATTGAAGATACAAATGAAGATAATACCCAATTTATGCATGATGTATTACCATCACCAAATGAAGATGAATTTGATTACGAATCATTTGGTAAATTTGCAAATGAAATAGAGAATAATGATGATCAATATGAATATGATATTGATGAATTGGAAGATTATTCTTCAGACGAAATTTCTGAAGAAATTGATGATGAGGACGAAAATTTTGACGATTCAGAAATGTTCTCAAATGTTGATGAAGATATTTTACCTGATTTTATTTCTCAAATAAACGAATCTTTGGATATGTTCAAAAGATTTAAAAATTATAACTAATAATGGAAGTTTCTGAATTGATATTTTTTTATCTACATGAAAGCACAAATACAATAGAAATTCAGTTTCGTTTAAGTTCAGATTCTGATGAAGAAATTAGAATGGACAATATTAGTTTATCAGAGTCTGATGATTTTGGTTATGATTTAATTTTAGAAGATTACGAAATTGATGAATATGATGACGAAGAAGATTTTTTTTGGGATGAATCACCATCAATTGACGAAGATGATTTAATATTATTTTTAAACGAATATTATATTATTTATCCCGACAAACTTCCAAAACCAGAATTGATCTAAGGACCAACTCTGGTTAAAAACATTGTGGTTGTTTCACCGCTAGTATTATTTCCATAATCATAACTCCCCGAAGTTCTAATTACAAGACTTTCAACACCATCATCAATAATTTTCCATACTCTTTTGGTTCCTTCATAATTAAAAGATATATAACCCAAATCATAAAGATTATTGTGCCCCTGAACCGTGTATGTGTATTTTTTAGTCCAAGTTGTAGATCCTGTACTAGGATCATCAATAGGACTAAAGTATATTACCGCATAATCAAGAGCCAATCTTGTAAACCCAACTGAAATTGAATCTAAAGGTTTTGTTTCACTAGGATTTACATATAGATCTCCAGGATAAAAAACTTGATTTAAATTAGAGTTGTCTTTATTTTCGTAAGTAATTTTATCAATTCTATATTCACCACTTAAACTAAGTGAATCAGGTTCTCCGTATTTAACACAAGAGGATAAAATAAAAATTGATACTAATAAATAAAAAAAGTGTTTCATATTGTTTGTTTCTACAAATATATATCTTTTTTTTTAATTTTAAGAAGTATTTATAAAAAAAGATGGAATTAGACGAAATTATTTATTTGTTGAAAAGATATACCACTTTTGAAAATGGGGGAGGTGAACTTGGGGAACAAGACTCTGCCACCACATCATCAGGAGGTGGAGGATCTACATACCCAACCGTAACAAAATGGGAAACGGGTTTAACAAGAAGTGTTGCAAATCAAATAGATTATAAGGCTAAGTGGAAGGATTTGAATAAAATAACAAGAGGTAAGGCAAATACTTTATTATAAATCGTTTTAAATGATATTTATAAAACATGAGAAATATAAAAATTACTGGATCAGAAAAACAAAACATATTATCAAAACATTTGAATAATTTAGATGTTGTGAATGAAAATGTAGTTTTCACAGATTGGTTATCTCCCGACGAAAGATATGTTATCTTTTTAGACAATCTTATAGATTTACACGAGAAAAAAAGTTTAGGTGATGTTTGGGAAAAACCTGACAATCTAATCTTATTTTTAGAGCACACATTTAGAGTGTCTAGTCTTAAAAAATCAATAAAAGAAGAAGCAAAAAATGTTTTTGAAAATCTACTACTTGTTGAAAGTAACGTTAATATTTCATCAATGAAACCATTAATAAAATCATACATCCAAGAAAATTTATTGAATAACTTCACAAGTTGGGTTTCTGACACCGCAAAATCAACGGTAAAGGGAGTTTCTGATTTTGCAGTTGATTCATGGGAAGGAGCCAAAAAATTGGTTGGTGCAGTTTCTAAAGGGGATTGGGATGAGGTTATGATGTTAGCAAAAAAAGGTTCTAAATGGTTGGCAAGAAAAATTAGACAAGCGGTTTATAGTCCTGTTGGGATTATTATTGATACCATTTTAGTTGCAACTGGATATGGTAAAGTCCCTCAACTTGTTGTTTGGGCAATTGTTGTTGGTTTAGATATATATGAATTTGTCACTGGTGATTATGAACATCCAGAGGAACCAATGTGGATGAGAATTGTATTTTTCCTTATAGATATTATTGGATTAGTTTTAGCAGGATCAATCGCTAAAGGTGCTAGATTAGTGGTAAAAGGATCTATTGAGGGTGCTAAGGCTAGTGGTGATGTTGGTAAAGCTTTAGCGAAAAATAAAGGATTTATGGAAGTTTTAAAAACAGGAATTGATGCTCTTAAATCGTTACCGTCAAAATTAATGAGTGTGTCTAAATATTTTAAAGAAGGGACATTTTTTTCTAAACTTTTTTCAAAAGCAATTTCAGGAATTGCTAGTTTTTCTAACATGATTATAGGTGGTATTAAAAATCTTTTTAAAAGTCCCGCACTAAAACCCGTTTTAATTAATTTAGGTATATTATCTGCAATTGGAACTTATGGTGAATATCAAAAAGAAAAAAATATTGCAACAAATAAATCGGACGAAAAAGAATTGATTGCTGCGTTAGATACGGGTAATAAAAATGATGATTGGAGTAAATATATAAAATAACAAATTAAAATTATGAAAAATATAATAATAGAAGATATTAATAGAATTAAATTTTTAAGTGGTTATGATTTATCAAAAACTTCAAAAGAAAATTATATTATTATATCAGAACAAGGGCTACTAAAAGCGTTAATTGGTGATGCCGAACTAGCAAGAGAATTTAGAACAGAATTGCAATCTATTGAAAAACAACTCTTCAGGGTTGGTGGTATTACAACAAAAGACGGAAAATCACTTAAGTCTGTTGATGAAGTTATAAAAGCACTTAAAGATGGTAAATTGGCGGATGCTGAACGTATGAAAGTTAAATGGACTGTATATAGCAATACAAAAAATGATAAACTTATCGCTGCAATTGCTGAAGACATTGTTGATACAAAAACATTTAAAAATAAATACTCTTCAGGAACTCCAGGTGAGAGATTTTTAAAATTGAAAAAAAATAATCCAAATCTTAAAGACGAGCAATTAAAAGCAGTATTTGATGCAAACGAAAAAAGATTAAAAGATTTAGATACTTTCAAAGACGAAGAATCATTAAGAGACATTGAAAATGCTAAAAATAAACAAAACCCATCAGAAACAAAATTTTCAGAAAAGCAATATGAGAGAGATATGAAATCATATAGTGAAAGTGGTGAACTTAGTAGAGATATGAAAAATAAACCAAATAAATTTTTAGATTGGTTGGGAAGAAGAGGTGTTTGGGATCCAATTAAAAGAGTTATTAAAACTAAAGCAATTTTAAAAATTGCTCTTGTGACTGGTATCGCCGCTGGTGTTTTATATTATTTTTTTAAAAAACACGGTAATGTTGAGGATGATTGTCAAGAAGGGTTTGAATTTAGTCCTGAACAAAATGATTGTGTAAAAAAAGGAAGTTCTAGTGAGGATGGTAATGATAATACTACTATTACTGATGAGGATGGTAATGTTTATAGAGATTGTGAAAAAGAATTCCACATCGGATGTAAAACATCAAAAAATAGTGAAGATATAATATCTAAAGCACAAGCTTGTTTAGGTGTTAAAGTTACAGGGTTATTTAATAAAGAAACTGAAATTGCCCTATCTAAAAAAATAAACCAAATAACCTTTACCAAAGATGATATGAAATATATTTGTAGATCTGGTTTAGGATCAACATTAATAAGAATATAAAAATGGATATTTCAAATATTATAAAAAAAGTTTTGTTAGAACAAGAAGATAAAACTGTTATGGGTTTAGATTATAAAGATCAGTATGGTTTATTAGATGGAATTAAACAAAATTGTGTTAGTTTATCTTTTTTAAAAAATAGGACCATTAAAGAATTAGATAAAAAAAATTGGTATCTTTTTCCTGAGATAGAAAGTAAAAATTTAGATAAAGTTGCCTACATTTCGGCACAACCAACTGAAGGTCAAGGAGATTTTTATGCTATATTTGGTATTGTTGATGAAAATGCCCCTAAAAGGGCATTACTGTCTTATAGAATATTCCCAAGCGGAAAAGCCGAAAGACTTAAAGAAGGTTTAGGTAGTCAATGTGAACAACTTATGAAAATTGAGGATTTAGGTATTGGGCAATTAGGCCCAAAAGATGAAGCAACACTACAAGAATTTGTGAATAATTCTGGTGGTGTTTATGTAAGATTTGATCCGAAAAATCCAAGTCAATACGAAGAAATACCTTATAAAGATTTAAAGTATACAAGTACTAATTTACCTGTTTTACCTAACTATAAAGGAAATGGGTATTTATGGCGTAAAGTAGGTTTAAAACAAAATACACAAGGTAAAATTGCTCAAATTGAAAATATGCTTGATGTTCAGGGTTTTACAACCAATGAGCCTGAAGATATATCTGCAGATGAAAGTAAATACGCTTTTTATTTCAAAGACATCAAAAACGATTGGCCTGGTTTAACATCTCAAATTGGTGTTGGAAGAGATAATGATGTAATTTATCCTATGAATGAAATATTATATCCTGACAAAAAAACATGTAAAACAACAATTAAAAAACTTTATAATTGTATAACATCAGACACCGCACAAAATTGTGGTGTAGATTTATTTAAAAATAAGTTTATCGCTTTAAGATGTGAATCACCAAAAATTGGAGGTATTTTAGGTTTAGAGGATGAATACGATAGAGTTAAATTAAATGGTGGACCTTACGGTATTGCAAATTTAAGAAGATCTGTCGGTAAAGCTCAATATGGAAACATCAAAGAAAGTTCAATTGAGAAAAAGATCAATAATTTTTTAAACGAAGAATTTAAAAAATTTAAGTTTTAATTTTTTTGTATTGAAAATATTCATATATTTGTAGAAATAAAAACAAACAAATATGAAAAGGATAATCAACTACACATTAGGTTTAACAGCAATTTTGGTAATTGCATTTTGTTATTCAAAAAAAGAAACGAAAATTCGTGTTCTAAAATCTGCCGAAATTTTATTTAACTTAAAAGAAGGTTCTCTCAGAAATGTCTTCAACACAGCAGAAAAAGAAATATCAAAGGTTAATGGATCGTCTTCTGAAATTTTTACTTCAGAGACGAACAAAGTTTTACCACCACATTCCTCAGAAGCTTGGAGTTATTACAAAGAAATTTGTTTAAAAGATGAGTATGGTAATACCAATCAAAGGTTCAGATGGAAACGAGACGTTAAAATTTATGTTCACGGAATATGCGATCAATACATGCTTGACGAATTGGACAGAATCGTTAAAGACTTAAATGATATTATTAACCCAATTCAAATTAAAGTTGTTAAAAATAGTAGAGAAGCAAATACCTTTATTTTCTTGGGGTCAGCAAATGGTTTTAAACAAGCTTACCCTAAAATTGATGCGTCTTTATTAAAACATAATTGGGGTTATTTTGAGGTTTACCCATCATCAGGGTCTGTAATGTTTGTTGATATGATTAGAACAGGTGATAGTAAAACGGCACAAAAAAGTATTTTAAGAGAAGAGTTAACCCAATCATTAGGTTTATTTAACGATTCATGGAAATACCCTAATAGTATTTTTTATCAAGGAGGTAATGATGTTACTGAATATTCAAATTTAGATAGAGAAATTATTGATATTTTATATAACAACTGATATACTTATAGTGTGGATTAAAGTTCTTTGTATTATATTAGAGGAGTGTCAGAGCGGTCGAATGAGGCGGTCTTGAAAATCGTTGTACTGAAAGGTACCGGGGGTTCGAATCCCTCCTCCTCTGCAAAATGTAAAAAATGGTCCCATGATGTAATTGGATAACATATTTCTCTTCTAAAGAAATCTTTCAGGTTCGAACCCTGATGGGACTACAAAAAAAATATAAATATTTGGTTCGTTTTTTATCTTTATGTGGTATTTATAAATAAATAAATATGTCAATTGAAGATAAATATAAAAAAGAAGACCTTATCAGATTGATTTTCACGGAGAATAAATCTTATAGAGAAATAGGTAGACTTTATTCCGTGAGTGATACATATATAAAAAAAGTTGCGAATAAATTAGGTATTAGTTTAAAAAAACGAAAAAACTTACCTGATAATTTCAAACCACATAATTATGGTAAATTAAAAAAAAATAACTGCAAAAATTGTAATAAAGAGTTTGTACCATACAACAAAAAACATGTATTCTGTTCGACGATATGTGATAACCAACATAAAGTTTTAGAGAAATATAAAGATTATATAGAAAACCAAGAAAAATATTGTTACGAAAGAGATATGAGATTTATAAAAAAACATATACTTGATGAACAAAACTATAGTTGTGGTTTATGTGGTATTAAAAATATTTGGAACAATAAAGAATTAATTTTTGTTTTAGATCATATAGATGGAAATGCATCAAATAACAAAAGAAACAATTTACGATTAGTATGTCATAATTGTGACTCGCAATTGGATACATACAAATCAAAAAATAAAAATTCAGCAAGAAAAAGTAGATATTTAAAAAATTATAAAAACTAGTATGGAAGATATACACCAACAAATCCACGACGAGTTTATCAACTCAGAAGAGTATGAAAAATTTTTATACGAATTAAATCAATATGGTTTGATTTAAAAAATTTTTGTATCTTTGTAGTATGAAAAACGAACTACCATACGAAAAAACAGGAAACGCAATTAAAGGTTATACTGAATCTGCAATTGCTAAAGGTGAAACAAATGATTGTGTTGTAAGAGCATTTGCATCTTCATTTGATGTGTCTTATGATTATGCTCACAAATATGTTGCCGATGAATTTGGAAGAAAACCAAAAAAAGGAACTTACGGGACTATAACAACTCTCGTTAAGATGTCAGACAACTCACTTAAAGTGAATGGTAAAAAAATCTATCCTGTTGGAGAAAGACACGATGATCATTTGTTAAGATCATTGATGTATGATGTTAAAGTAAAAGGTGAGATTAAAAAAAGAAATATGACCGTTGGTACATTTGTTAAACAAAACCCAAAAGGAACATTTTTTGTGCTGGTTAGAAGACACGCATTTACAATCAAAGATGGTATTGTAATTGGAAACCCTGAAGATGCAATTAAAACTAAACGACCTATGAGATGCGCGTTTGAAATAAAATAATACTATGAAACAAATACTTATAATTTTTTTACTTTTATCGTCTATTGGGTTTTCTCAACCTTTGATAAACCAATACTCAACAATTGACTATCAATCAATTGCAACAACAAATATTAGTAAAATAACATTTAAACCAAAAAGTGATTATGTTTATAGATTGAAGTATGACAAATTTCAACTATCAATTAGTTCCAAAATTAAAAGGGTTCCATTTCAAGACAGGTTTTCTGATCTTACCGTAGATGATATAATATTTGCAGGATCCTATGATATAAGAGCTAGATTTTACATATCGCCCAATGTTAAAGTATTTCAACGAGCGTTTATCACAGGATTAAGTAATAGTCAGATCTTTCATACGACAGGAGTTGTAATAAAATTTTAGTAAAACTGAGCAATTATTACCAAAAAATGGTTACTTTTGCTTAGAAAAACTAAAACAACACTCATGTAGTGAGTACTAAATAGTTCACAACGGACAAGGCTTAGGCGAGTGAGTTGATAGTGAGTAGCAGGAGATGTAATCGTTTGCACTACAGAAAATTTGATACAATAAATCGGTGGGACGAGAGTGGTTGACCAGAACTATTTTTTAACACTTTTAGAATCTAATAGAATAAAACCTTAATGGTGATCTAATTATATTAAAAGGGGGAATTTAATGAACCGAGTATTTAGAAAGGTTGATGGAAATCCAGTTTCTGACATATCAAAACATACTTTGGATATTTTAAATGAATGTCCTTATGTTGAAATTCATGTTGGAACTGATTCTCAAAACCACAGAAGATCAACCGTATATGTGACCGCAATTGCATATCGGTATGGAAATCGCGGAGTTCACTATATATATCACAAACATAAGGTTAAGAAAATTCGTGATAAGTGGACAAGGTTATGGAATGAAGCGGATTATTCAATAGAGGTTGCAAACTTTTTAACAAGTAAGATGAACGTTAAACTTGAGATTGATCTTGATTATAATGCTCAAGAACAATACTTTAGTTCAAAGTTGGTTGGACCAGTTGTTGGGTGGGTTAATTCTTTGGGTTATAAGGCCAATATTAAACCTGATAACCAAATTGCAACAAAGGCGGCGGATTTTCATTGTCGTTAATATGTAAGTGTGAGTTCTAATATTTTAAGATAATATTTATTAATATGGAAACTAAAACACTAAAAAAATTAGAGGAGAATTTTCAAGCGAAAATTGATGCGGACATTAAAATTGAACCAAACGATTGGATGCCCGATAACTATCGTAAGACCTTAATTCGTCAAATTTCTCAACACGCCCATAGTGAAATTGTTGGAATGTTACCTGAAGGTAATTGGATTACAAGGGCACCTAGTTTACGTAGAAAGGCAGTTCTTTTGGCTAAAGTTCAAGATGAAGCTGGTCATGGATTATATTTATACTCAGCAACTGAAACTTTGGGGGTAAGTCGTGAGGACACCATTGATGATCTCCATCAAGGTAAGGTGAAGTATTCTTCAATTTTTAATTATCCAACTCTTACTTGGGCTGATATGGGGGCTATTGGATGGTTGGTGGACGGAGCGGCAATTATGAACCAGGTTGCCCTTTGTAGAACTTCTTATGGTCCATATGCACGAGCCATGGTAAAAATTTGTAAAGAAGAATCATTTCATCAACGACAAGGTTATGAAATCATGACAACCCTGATGAACGGCGCCGAATCTCAAAAAGAAATGGCCCAAGATACTTTAAACCGTTTCTGGTGGCCGGCTTTAATGATGTTTGGTCCAAGTGATGTTGAATCAAAACATACGGAACAATCAATGCGTTGGAAAATAAAACGATATACAAATGATGAATTACGTCAATCTTTTGTGGATGCAACAGTCCCTCAAGCCGAATTAATCGGATTAAAAATTCCAGATCCCAAACTTAAATGGAACGAAGAACGAGGTCATTACGATTTTGGAGATATTAATTGGGATGAATTTTGGCAAGTGATTGAAGGTAACGGTCCGTGTAATAAGGAACGAATTGAAGCACGAATTAAAGCGAAAGAAGAGGGTGCTTGGGTTAGGGATGCTGCTCTTGCGTTTGCCAAAAAACGTAAAATGTCCTCATTGTGAAATAGATATACAAAAAACTAGTGGAAAATAAATTTTATCAGGTGAAGTTTTTTTTTATAAAAGTTGTTTTTTTTTTTTAATGGTATATTTATAATAAAAAATATATCATGAAAAAAGTAATAAGATTAACAGAATCAGATTTAACAAGAATTGTTGAACGGGTGATTTTTGAACAAAATCAAAGTTTTACGAAAGGTTTTAATCAAGGTAAAACCGCAGGAAAACAAACACAACAATCGGTAAAAGGAGCACTAAAAAATGCAGGACAATTCATAAAAGGAGTTGCCGAACAAACAATAAAAATTGGTGGTCAAGTTATTAAAACGTTTGTTGTTGGTAATGTAGTTGTCTTTATGTTGGCAGGTAAAACCATTAAGGTAGGATTAGATCTTGGTAAAAAAATAGTTAGTTTTTTAGGTAGTTTAGCAAAACAAGTTGGGGGTGTTGTTGTTAGTGCTGCTAAAACTGTTGGTAATTTTGCACAATCAACTCTTAATAAAGCGGCAACAAATGTATCATCTCTTTTTACCTCAATATTTGATATGATTAAAAAATTAGGTAATAAAGCTTACTTAACAGTATTATCATTGGCATCTAAGATTGGTGATATATGGAAATACATTTCAAATTGGGCATCAAATGCGTTGAAATCGGCGTATGGAACAGTTAAAAAAGGTGTTACTGATGCTGCTAATAAAGCCTATAATGTTGGAAAATCAGTATATGATCAAGCAAGTGGCATTGCGGGAAATGTAGGTGGTTATGTTAGTGGTTTATTTAGTGAAGGTATAATTGATATGATGTTAGAAGATTACCATTACTATAACTCATTACCTATGAAAAAAATGATCAATGAAATTTATTTAGATAACAAATTTATTTTGTAATTTATTTAGATCTAACTATAAAACCCCACCTTATCAGTGGGGTTTTTTGTTTTAAAATATTTTACAAAGTATTTGGTGGATTAGAATTAAGTCCATATATTTGTAGAAACAATAAAACATATGGGAACTTACATTTACACTTACAAGAAAAAATTAGATAAAAAGGTAATTCTTAACGGACAAGAAGTTAAGGTTGGTGAAGCTACTTTTTTATGTAAACAAGATTGGTCAGGAAATTACACACCACAAGAAAAACGTGAAATGACAAGAGCAACATGTTTACTTGATCACGATCAACCTGATTACATTACATTTGGTGAAGAAGTTTATAAAAATAATAAACGTGGTATTTGGAGTGATGGTAGTGGTTTTTGGACAGGAATTGACCACAAAAATGACTATGTTGGAAAGTTAGAAAAAGTTGGTAGAAAATATTTTATAAAGTGTTTGGTAAATTAAAATAAAGTTCTTATATTTGTAAAACAAACGGGGGTGAGAAAATGTGATGGTGGACTCACCCCCACACGAGAGGAAAAAGTTCTTTGATTTAAAATATTGTGGTGGTAAGAAAGGGGAAACTCGTAAAGTGCATTAACCTGTTGACTCAAGATGGTGAAACGAGAGTGTGAGTCAACTACTAAACTACAAAATTAAAATAGTCAGGTGGAGGGTTATAGGTGCTCCCACACAGGTTCGAGTCCTGTCTTGACTACATATCGCAGGATAGAGCAGTGGTAGCTCGTTGGGCTCATAACCCAAAGGTCGGAGGTTCGAACCCTTCTCCTGCAACATAGCCAACCAAGCTTTACTACGATACGGGTAATACCTGTGGGTTAGGGGTGACGGTCAGGAAAGACTGACAAATTATGCTGACGTACCAGTGGACGCTTATATCGTCTATGACTGTAGTGGTAAGTTTAAAACGTTGGTTCGAATCCAACCGTCAGTACAACTGCGGGTATCGTATAATGGTTATTACTCCACACTTCCAATGTGGAGATGAGTGTTCGATTCATTCTACCCGCACAAAGAGACGAACAGTCCGACGGTTGAAGTGGGTGAGTAATTCCACACGTCTCTACTTGGGACTGATGCCGACGGCAGGTCGACTGATTTGCAATCAGATCGTATGGGTTCGATTCCCACAGTGTCCACCAAATAAACAATTAAAAGAATGAATGATGAGAGAAGTTTTATCAGGAACCTCAGAGTCATCGAAAGTTAAATTAATTAGAGTTAACACGAATACTGACTGGTTGAGAAAACTGAAAAAAACGCTTAAAAGAGTGAAGTACAAACTCAGAGTGGGGAGCGGGTCCCACAAAAAAATTTAAAAAAAGATTTGGTCTCGGCGCATAACGGTTGGTGCACTACCCTGTCACGGTAGCAAGTAGATAAACGAAAAAGAGGGTTCGACTCCCTTCGAGACCGCCAAACTTATTAAATTAAAAACTATGAAAACATTTGAAGATTTAGAATTTGAACAATTAAATGACTCACCATATATGGTTGGTAAAAAGTCTCGAATGGTGTTTGACAATGGATATGGTGTATCTGTTGTTTCACACTCTTATTCATATGGGGGTAAAGATGGTTTGTTTGAGGTTGCTGTTTTGGATAAAGACGGTGAGTTAACCTATGATACTCCTGTAACGAACAATGTGATTGGTTATTTAAATCCAAAAGATGTTACAGAAATTATGGAGCAAGTTCAGTCTTTATAAAAAAAATTGTTTATATTTGTATTATTGTATCACTAAATAAAAAAAAGAAAAATGAGTAAAGGAAAAACAAAAGGTCGTTACATTTGTAAAGTAGGTTTTTATGATATCTACGCCAAAGATGTTCTTAAATCAAGTAAAGGTCAGGGAGGTGTTTCTCAAATATTAAAAACTGATTATGATATTTATCATTCAAGAAAATTAACCAAGAATGGTTTTAAAACCAAAGAATTGGCAGTAAAAACCGCATCAGAATTAATGGAAAAACATTTGGCAAAGGCCTAATTTCCTTCTGGTCTCTTAGCTCATTCGGTTAGAGTAAATGACTCATAATCATTAGGTGGTTGGTTCGATCCCAACAGGGACCACTAAAATTTAAAAAATATGAAAAAAACAATCTTGGATTTATTTATAGGCTTTTTAGCTTCGTGTATTACAATGTTGGGTGGATACTTTGTAACTTTTTACTTTATGGAAGGTATTTCATTTACAAGTATTATTCTTGGTTTAATTGGGTATTTTATTATTTTTCCTGCAATTCAAAAGTGGGAGGAAAGAATAAATAATTTGTTTAATATCCAAAAATAAGAAAATAATAATTGATGTTATCAATATAATAATTGGGTAATATCTTTTTGTTTTTTTTTCGTCTTTTATTATAAAAATAATATGAATATTTCTATCATCATTGCAATTGCAATTCCGGTTTGTTTAACACTTTTTGTTGTTTATTCTTTTTTAAGACATAAAGATAAATAATTTACAACCAAAACTCTTTTTTTATAGTATTTATATATTAAAAACTAAATGGGTTGTTGTAATCGTAAACTTATAATTTCTGAACAAGAAAGAAAACACATTTTGTCCTTATATGGTTTAATTAAAGAAGCGGACGAACCCGCACCACAACAAACGAAATCCTCAGGTTTAAAATTTGATAAAACAATAAATTTTGCACCTGGATATTATAGAACTAAAGGTCCTGTAACAACTAAAGCCGGAACAACATATAATTGGGATGTTGATCAAACATTAAAAGCGGACTTAGAAAAGGTAAAAGAATTTTTAAAAAATAACCCAACAGGTTACATTGTTGAAGTAAACCTTTATAGTGGAGAATCACAAATACCAAATAATGACAATGAAGAAGGTGGTAAAAGAATAAATCAAAATGAACTTAATACATCAAGATTAAACACTTTAAAAAAATATATACAACCAATTTTCGATTCATGGAAATCGGAAGGAATTACACAAACCGATTTTAAGATAAACGAATATAAAGAAATTGGTAAAACTCCTTGGGTTGGTACACCATTTTGTCCTGCAAATACAACAGACCCAAGAACATGTTCAACAACTTATTACAACAAAGTTGCCGCTAAAGATCCTGTTGCTTTAGAATATAAAACTAAATACGATTCAGAGCAATATTTCAGAGTTATTATTGAAGTTAAGAAAAAAGAATCGGACCCTGGAACAACAGAAATTACTGAAGATTGTATAACAGGTCTTAAAATAAGAGTGGATGTTGAAAAACACGATTGTAACAATGCGGAGTTTTTTGTGATCTTGAACAATACTCTATTATACAATGTTGATGGTGGATATACTGCAAATGGAAATAACTCAGACAGTTATATTGAGGCTGATAATGGGTCAATAATAAGACCTAAAAGATTAAATCCAGGATATGGGTTTTTAGGAACTAATAAATACGGTACTAATGGGGATATTGGAAATAAAAGGTACGACGAGTTTATTGTTACACCTGAACAATCTAAAAAAATTATTGAGCAGTCTACGAATAATAAAATTAATGTTTGGTATATGTGCACACTAACCACTGGATGCCATTTAGACACACCAACCGTAACAATTTCGAAAGACAAGACACAAATATATAAAGGTAAACCTATGTCTGATAGTTCTTTGTTGGTCACATTAGATAAATGTGGAAATAAATCAGACAGTAAAGTTGATGAAACGGCAACTGAACCAAATGTTACCACATATAGAACTAAATTACAAAGTGATAGGTCTTCTATGACAGTTGCTAAAGAGGATGATATACCTGATACGAAAGACGAAAAACAGACATTGCTTAAATCGTCAAACACTTTACTTCTAATGTTGGACTACATAAATAAAACATTCATTCACCCAACGATAAGAACAATTTATTTTAGAAAATCTCCAAAGATGCCAAGTGGAGGATCAGAGTACAGTCGAACTGAGGGTGGTAAGACAATGTATTATGGATATAATATTCCTGAAAATAAAGTACTTTTTGATTGGGCAACTACTCAACAAAATGAAGGATCAATTGACGACTATGTTGCGAAAATAAATGAACTGATTGATAAGAATGATTATGCGATAAATAAAAAAGGTGAATATAAAAATAAAACAATAAGAGATGATGAATTGTATGGTGATGTTAGAAATAATTTGTCAACATTTTATAATGATGCATCCTCATTACTTGATATTGACGACTCGGGGCAAGTTTCTTTAAAAGATTTAGATACTTACAATTTGTTAAAAAAGATTGAAAATCCAGGAAAAGTATACACTGAAAAAAATGCTGACTTGAAAACAACTTGATTTTTAAGATATTTATATAAAAAATAAACTTTTAAAAACTAATTTAATGAAGTTAACAAAGGAACAAATTTTAGGTATCGTAAGACACGCTCTTACGTTTGTTGGGGGTATTTTAATCACAAAAGGATTAATAGACGAAACAATTTTAACCGAAATTATTGGTGGATTAACAACTTTGACCGGAGCTATTTGGTCAATAATTGAAAAAAATAAAAAATAATTTTTTCAATTTAAATATAAATCTCACATTTTGGGATTTTTTTTATTATGGTAAAATATTTATAATAAGACATGAATAATATCGCAACAATATTAGTGGCTTTTATTACCGGGGTTTTAGGTCCAATCGCTATAATTATAATAAAAAATTGGTTAGATAGAAAAAATCAAAAACAAGATATCGTAAAAGACACTTTAAGGTGTAGTGAACTTGTAAATTCAAAAATTGAACATATATTAGACGAATTTGATGCCGATAGGGTATGGATCTCTCAATTTCACAACGGAGGTAATTTTTATCCAACAGGTAAATCAATTGCCAAATTTTCAATTATATATGAAACCGTTAGTGAAAATACAACATCTGTCCAATCAAATTTTAAAAATATTCCCGTTAATTTATTTTCAAAATCAATAAATCAATTATACAATAATGACGTAATTCAAATATCTGATTTTTTAGATCCAAATATTCACACATACGGGTTAAAATATATCGCAGAAGAAACGGGGTGTAAATCAGGTTATTTATTTTCTATTAAAACAATTGACGATAAGTTTATTGGTATATTATCTGTTGATTACACAAAAGAAAAAAGAAACCTTTCTGTTGAAGAAGTTAACCATCTACAAGTTTTTGCTTCTTCAATCGGTGGTGTTTTAATGAGTTATTTGAATCAGTAATGATTTTTTCATATCTTTGTGATATGAATATTTTCTTTTTAGACTTTGACACCAAAAAATGTGCTAAATACCATTGCGACAAACACGTAGTTAAAATGATTTTGGAAACCTCACAACTTTTATGTGGTGTCCATCATGTTACCGACCAAGTTACCGACCATGTACCCTACAAGTTATCACATAAAAATCACCCATGTGCAATATGGTCTCGTGAAAGTTTATCTAACTACTTATACCTATGTGATCTTGGTTTAGAATTATGTAAAGAATATACCTATCGTTATGGTAAACGTCATAAATCTCAGGATGTCATTGAGTGGTGTTTAATAAACAAACCTAACATTATTGATAAAGATTTCACTACACCTCCTAAGGCAATGCCTGACGAATATAAAGTGGATGATGTTATAGAATCTTATAGGAACTACTATATTGGATCAAAAAAAGATTTTGCTAAATGGAAAAATAGAGAAATACCTGAATGGTTTTTAAATAACTAAAGTATTTATTGTTATGAAAGTAACAAAATCAGCATGTAGTTCTTCCAATCCTTGCTCAAGTTTTGGTGATTCCAGTGGATGTATTAGTAATTCTCAATTAAAATCTGTTGGTATTGGTAGTCATAAATTACAAACAGATGCCGCAAATGCATTTATAAAAATGTATGAAGACATGCCTGATAATGTAAAAAAATCTGTTAAATTATCGGATTCATATAGACCTTTAAATGTCCAATGTAATATTTTTGACTTTGATCATTATGAAAAAACTGGTAAAAAAAGAAAAAAAGGGACTTCAAATACCGCGGCGGCTTATCCAGGAAGTTCAAATCATGGGTGGGGTCGGGCAATAGATATATCACCATCAAATGTTCAAAAATGGATTAAAGAAAATGGTGAAAAATACGGATGGACATGGGGAGAAGGAAGAGCAGTTGGTGAACCTTGGCATTTTACATTCTGTGGATCAGGACCAAATAGGGACAAAAATTGTGATCAATATATGAGTGGAAAAATTACGGTAGATACATCACAACCTGAAACTGATAATGAAACGTCAGATCAAACGAATTTAAAAATTTATAATAAAGGTTCGTTTTTAAAAGGGCTTACCGATCTTAAAAGTTTTTTTGGTTTTAAGGATGTAACTAGCGAACCTGTTGATTCTGACGATCCTAATTTTTCAACAGAAAATGATCAAGAATCATCAGATAATTCACAAAACGTAATTACATCAATAAATGATTATAAAATAATAAACCCATCCTCATCTGATAATAATTTTTATTCTGAAGTCCTTAAAAAAATTGGGGCACCAAAAACTCCACAAAATTTATTATATTTTTATGCATGGAGACAAGCCGAAGGTGCTAAATCAACATTTAACCCATTTAATACAACACAAGCAAAAGAAGGTTCTACTTTTTGGAATTGTTTGAAAAGAAAAGAAGGTAAATGTTTAGGTGGTGTTAGAAATTATAAAACTGAATCTGATGGTATTGACGCAACTGCTAAAACCATAACAAATGGTAGGTATGGTTGTATTTTGGATAGTTTAAAAAAAGATATTGGGGCTGTTAATATTGCAACAAAGTGTTCTTCAGATTTAAAAACATGGGGAACTGGCGGCGGTATTAATAGAGTATTACAAACTAAAAATATCGCTCCACCACCAATATCAACATCAAAAGTTAAAGAGATTAATGAAGAACTTATTCAAGAAGTTTATGACATTAAAAAAATAATAAAAAAAGTTCTTTAAGATATTTGACATATCAAGATATTAGTAGTATCATTTCAATTATAATAAATTAAAAAATGAACGAAGAAATTAAACAAGTAAAAGAAGTGGAGATGTATTGTTATATCGTAAACGGAAAAAAACTTTGGACATCAAATTTGGTGTTTGCTCAATTAAGAGCTAGTAGATACGGAACTGATGATGTTTACGTAGAAAAAATTGAAGTAAAAGACTTGACAAATTAAAATAAAGTTTTTATGTTTGTAAAACATTTGAGAAAAGAAAGTATAAACACTAAAAAATCTCAAAAAAAGTTCACAAAGTACTTGACAGATCAAAATAAATGTCTTATCTTTGTAAAACAAATCGGAAACGTCCGATATAGTTCTTTGAAAAAATAGATTATCCGTTCAGGAGTAAGACGAAGACCTTCGGGTTTGAGAATGAAACTGATAAAGATATTGGGCCGTGTATGGTCCATTAAAATAAACCATGAAAGTGGGATAAAGTGAATCATTTGTGTTAGATGGTTTGCGTCTTAATTGTCTTCGGACAATTGAGGTCAAGTACACAAGCGGGATACCGTTTAACCTTTAGTACCGAGGGCAACGCTGTAGGGAAAGTGGTTAGATGATTGGGCGATGTGGGTCGTTCAGTTGAGGTGGGAACACTAAAAGAATTAACCCGTAGGAATATTTGCAAAACATGAGATTATCCAATTTCATTATTGCGTGTTCCAATATTAGAGATTGTTTAAAACCGAAAGGTATGTTAGTGTACGAGTGGTGTCGTTACTAACCTTAACGAACTTCTACCAAGGGGTTAGTTTCGAAGTAGTCTTGAAATATGGAAATGGGGACATTTCACGGAGTAGTTGAGTATCGACTCGTTCAAAAGATGGGTTGGCTCGGTTGGCAGACCACTACTTCGATAATCCACAACACAAAACTTATGACTATTGAATTGAGTCAAATTAATTATAATAAATTAAGGAAAAGTGTCTGTCACGGTATAACGGAAGTTGCCCACTTAGTCACGGGTTGTCCGTGGCACATTAGGTTCCCAAGACCGAGTGTATTTCTACCAAAAACCTCTAATCCTGCAAGGACGAGTTGGGGAGGCATCCTCAAAGAGAGTTAAGTAATAGGAGAGTAGTTATATCGTCAAGGAGTGATTGGTCTAACCAATCGGCAATGAGAAATACTTTCCAAAAGAAAGTGGATAAGAGTAGAAACAATAATGACTCTAAAGGTTCTCACAAAAACGTGTAATCTCAGCGTTTCTTTTTTAAAAAGATGGATCGACCGGCAAAAACATTTAGGGACAATTTGTCCCTTTTTTTGTGCTCTAAAATATAATTTTAACACAACACTAATCTATAATTTTAACGCATAAAAAGATCCCACCATAATTAAATGATGGGATCAATTGGTGGACCTAGAGGGCTCCGACTCCCTCGTCCGGCTCGTTTTGTCAAAAAGACAACTACATGTTTAGGTTAAGGTTTTTCATACCTTCCAAAATATTTGGTTCCTATTTTGACATTGTTACCAAAAACTGTGTCGAGTTCACTTTTGTTACGGTAGCCCTCTGAACGAGACCGTTGTTTCCTTTTAGAGTGAAAACCAACTCATCTACGACTTCTGTTACTAGGTATCTGTCTGACCGACCCTCCGTTTCCGTATCTTATTAAGCTACAGTAACTTCAGAACCTCTTAGTAAACCAAGAGTTTCCATTTTGTTTAGCACATTGCCAGTTGTTTTTTAAGTCAGTTTTTAAAGAGATTAACTTAGTCCCTACATGCTTCTTTTATCCAACCAACGCCCGTCAAATCCGATATAGGCCCATATATCTTAAATGACTATTTTCAAAGAACTATAATACAAATATAATACAAATATTTCTATTATCCAATATATTTATAAATATATGAAAAAAAGACTTCTTATAGAAAACGACATAGATGAACTAGAAGATTTTAGAAAAATTCTACTTTTAAATAAAAATAAGTTGGATTATAATGACGTTGATTTCTATGATAAAAATGGAAATAGCTTCAGAAATACTATTGAAGTAACCAAACATGGTCTATTGTTTCATTTTGATGATTTAGAACAGTTTTTAAAGTTTTTCTTTCAAGAGACATATGAAGAAGGTAGTGATGGTGAGTGGGACGCATCTAATTACGATAGAATGTATTATGGAAATTGGGACTTTTATAGTGAGTGTCAAGATAGAGCATACGATGATTGGAGGGAGGGTTACACTTTAGGTTATCTTTGTAATGAGGCAGGAGTTAGACTAAGAGAGTTACTTAAAATAATTGCACCTAACCTTGTAGAAAATATTTCTGAAGACGGTAAAAGAATTGATGGCGAAGGTCAAATAACTGGTATTTTAGACAAATACTTCAAAAATATTGGAGATGAAATTGATGAAATCGTTTGTATGGGAAAAGATCGTGCGGTTTCTAGTGGAGCTCAAGAACTGATGAAAAATACTTACTGTGATGGTCTAAAACAATTTGGTATTGAAAATTGGGGAAAGAGTAATTTTACAAATTGTTTTAGAACCTACTTTATAACTTGGGGAAATCTTGTTCAGTTATATATAGATAAAGGGGACTTTGATGAGAATGTATTGGATCTATTATTCAGTGCGATAGAAAGAGGTTTTAATAATCATCCTCCTGAGTATTACGAAATTGAACTTCAAATTTGGGATAATGAAATTTTTGAATCTGAAACTTGTGAAAAACTTGAAGATCTGATGGATGAGTATATTGAAAAAGCTCATGAAGAAATTGATTCAGATTATATTGAAGTAATGCAAAAACTTGGAAAGTTGGATTTATTTCAATTTAAACAATTACCCGATAAAAAACATTACCTTAAAGTTGAAAAGGTTGATCCTGAAACTTTAAAAGTAACATTTAGAGTTGGGACTTCACAACAAAATTGGAACTCAAAATTAGGTGTATCTGATGTTGATAGTGTGATTGCAATGGCAACTCAGCCAGGTTTATTCGACCCGACTGAGTATAGAATTGATTAACATTAATTAAACAGATAACGGGTTTTTAGGATTTCATACAATTTATAACCATCATCATCATTAATGTATAATTGATTGTCATCATAGATATCAAAAATTATGATCCCATTTTTTTCTTCAAAAACATCAATTGTTTCTAATTGGTGAACTTCTTCATGAAATGGGCAATCATCTTCATCATCTTCATCAACTATAATTGATTTTTTAAAAATTGGTTTTGATGGTTCATATTTTAATTCATATTTTTTAAACCCAAGTTTATCAACCATGTTTTTTCCGGCAACAATTGCTCTTTCAACATCATCAATACAAATAAACTCATTTGCTGTGTGCATATTATAATAACCACAAGACATATTAATACAAGACAAATCTGATTTTTGTTTAATCATCATGATATCTGTGTATGGGTGAGATTGAACCAGCATTTCGTTTTTAAACCCTTCTGTAATTGATTCTAACGCTAATTTGAAGAATTCTCCATCTTTATCAAATAACACGGTTCCAAAACAACTATATGAAATTAGGTGATCTCCAGGTGCGTCATATTGGGTGCAATAACCAACATCTTTTAAAAACTCCAAATCAACCATTTTTGATCCGTGACATCCTGTTTCTTCTGAAACAAAAAGGGCAATCTTAACTTTGTCTAATTGACGAAGCAATTCCAAACAGATATAAATACCACATTTATCATCACCACCAATACCGGTTGGTTTATCACCTGTATCATAAGCCTTTAAACATAATACTTGTTCATTACCGAAATCTTTTCCAAATGTGTAAGGACGAAGAAGATATTCTTCTTTAACAATAATTTCATCAACAATATTATGAACCGTATCGGTGTGTGATATAAACATTGGGTAATACTCACCCTCATCTAATGTTCCTTTGGTGACATAGATATTTTTATGTTCATCACAGACCACATCAACTCCTTCCATTTGTGAAAGTTCACCAAGAAGATATTCTACCATCTTATCTTCTTGATAAGTTTTAGATGGGACTGAAAGAAGTTCTTTAAATTTATTTAGATTCATTATATGTATTTTAATGTAAAGATAGGTTAATTTTTTTCAATTAACAAAGTATTTATTAATAAATTAAAATTATACTATGAAAAGAATTGTAAGATTAACAGAAAACGATTTGGCTCGTATCGTTAAACGAGTTATTAATGAACAAAACGAAGACGCTTATAAAATTTTGTCTCAAATGGAAACGTTGTGTAATAATGGTTATGCAGAAAGTGAATCCATGAAAAACACCGTATATAAAATTAAAGACAAAGCAACTTACGATACTATTCAAAAATTAGTATACAGCGGACCTAATTTCAAAAAGAGTCAAGGTAAAAATTATGCTTTAATTGCTGATTGGTTGAAATCTGAAGGTGTTGATCCAGTGGCATACGCATCTGGTGATGGTGATGAGTTAATGACAGGTATTAGTAATGCTGTGAGAACTTCAGGTGTCGGTGATGCAATTGGAAAACATTTAGGTAAATTTAATATTAAGGAACTCAAAAGTTTAACTTACGGAACACAAACATTTTAAAAAAATAACCCCTCCAAAAGAGGGGTTTTTAATTTTATTATGATTTAGAGATATTTAACTGAATCATTTTCCTAACACTCGTCATACCATCTTGATTCCAATAAGTTAAAAAACTTGTTTTGTCCTCACACAAAATGATGCCACAATCATTATCTTTATCAATTAATTTTACAATTATAGTTTTATCATCATTTTGAATTATTGATAATGGGCACGAACTAAAATATTCATCCAAAACATAAGATCTACATGTTTTATTATCCAAATCAATAACAAAAGTTAATTTCTTATTATTAAGGTCATTTATTAAATCTGGATTCATTAAAACTGAATCAACTGTGGTGTTTCTAAATGAAATCATTTCTTGATGTTCAAACACCTCAATGACAAATTTTTGACAAAATGAAATAAAACTAATAACAGAAAACAATAAACTAACAAACAGATTTTTCATTTTTTTAAGGGTTTATTAATAATTATTATTTTATAAAGATAGGTTAATTTTTTTCAATTAACAAAGTATTTATTAATAAATTACGATTATTATGAGTAAATTTATTATTACAGAAGAAGAAAAATTAAGAATCTTAGAAATGCACCAAAATGCAACATCAAGACAATATTTAAATGAATCAACAATTGCAAACACTCAAGCGGCGGCATTTGTTAACGAATTTAATAGAGTTATGACGGCTTACAAATTACCGGCTTACACAGCAAAATTTGTAAAAGGTGCCGATGATTATCACGGTAATATTGTAATTTATAAAGACGGTAAAGAACTTGTTAAATCCCCACAAGATTTTGGAGTTGCGGTTACCGCAAATCTATCACCAGGAGTTGCTGCACCTAAAGATCCATTAGATAATTATGGTACACAATTGGTAGATGGTAAACTTACACAGTTTGCTCAGAGTTTAGAGAATGTTTTAGGTACTGCTGACGCAACAGTAAAAAATCAATTAACTGCCGCGGTTAGAAGTGCTAGGGATGTGGTTAAAAAACAATTAAAACCAACAACACAACCTGTTACAAAACCATAATATTAATTATTGTGGTTTTACAATTTGAAATTTTGTAAACTTCATATACTCAATAAAAGGAGGTCTTCTATCGTAGAATACAACTGATTCGTAATTTACATCTAAATTTAGAATAAGTCCCACGTCAAATCCATTTTCTAGTAAATCAACAATCACAAATTTATTATCAAAATTAATTTTTATTGGTGATGAAAATTCTAAAATGTCATTTCTATAAAAATCAACAAAATTATTTGAAATATTAATCACATACCTACAGTTTTTAGTAGTTGGGGTGTAGTCATATGTTTGACCATTCAAAACATCGTAAATGGTCTGTGTTGTGTCACCATAATAAGATTGAACCTCGTCTACTTGAATAATCAAGGTTTGAGAAAAATAAAAAAAAGAAAATGATAAAAGAATTAATAAAAGGTAAGTTTTCATAGATATTGTTTTTTGATGTTATTACTACAAAGATACAGGTTTTTTTTTAGGATTCAAATTTTTATCAAAATACTTTCTGTTATGAGGGTTTCTCAAATTTAAACTTAGTGATGTTTTTTACTGTTGTTGAATATTCAGTAAACCAAAACCAAGTGACTGATTCATTTTGGTAATCCGTCTGAACTAATAGTCCATAATCAAAACCTTCTTCCATAATGTTAATTTTTAAAATTCCATTACCAAGATTTTGACACGTGATTGGTAAAGTGCTAAGTTCTTCATTATTTAGAAAATACGTTGAAGTCTCTTGATTAAGATCAATCACATATTTGGTGTAATCGGTGTTTTTATCCATCACAATATCAGGACTCAATAATACCGAATCGATTGTCGTTTTTGAAAAAGACACCATTTCTTGTCTTTCAAAGACGTGAATAATTAGTTTTTGACTAAAGGTTAAAAAACTTAGTAAAAAAGTTAAGGTTACCAAAATTGTTTTCATCGTATATTGTTTTATTATTTCTAAAAATATACACGACAAAATTTAATTTACCAAATTTATTCTTTCTTTTTTCTACCCCTTTTTGGTTTTTCTTCTTGATTTACGATAATAATTTCATCATTATCCACCTTTAACTGATAATTTTTATTTTCTTCAATTTCCACCATCAGAAGTTTTTCCGAAATTAAATCTTCTATCTTATCTTGGATTGCCCTTTTAATTGGTCTGGCTCCGAATGTTTCGTCAAAACCAACTTTTGATATGTAATCAACAAGTTCTTGATCGTATGAAAAATGATAATTTTTTTCTGACACTCTTTTTAATAATTTATCAATCTCCAATTTTGTAATTACGTCAATATGTTCTTTTTCTAAAGAATTAAAGATTACAACATCATCAATTCTATTTAAGAATTCGGGAGCAAAAAACTTACTTAATTCTTTTTTAAGAATGTCTCTTTTTACCTCTTCTTTTACAAATTCATTTTTTGACGTTTTGAAACCAACCCCACTTCCAAAGTCTTGAAGTTTTTTAACTCCAATATTAGAAGTCATGATAATCAAACAATTTTTAAAGTTGATTTTACGACCCAAAGAATCTGTAATGTGTCCATCATCTAACAATTGAAGAAGTGTTGAGAATATGTCTTTGTGCGCTTTCTCAATTTCGTCAAATAATATTACAGAATATGGTTTATTTTTAACTTGTTCCGTTAATTGACCCCCTTCATCGTGACCAACATATCCAGGCGGTGACCCAATAAGACGAGATATGGTGTGTTTCTCTTGATATTCACTCATATCAACTCTAATCATATTGTCTTCACTACCAAAAATTTCTTTTGCCAATTGTTTTGCCAAATATGTTTTACCAACACCTGTTGATCCTAAAAATATAAATGATCCGATTGGTTTATTTGGGTCTTTAATTCCCATCCTATTTCTACGAATAGATTTTGTTATTTTAAGAACCGCTTCTTTTTGACCAATTACTTTTGAATTTAAATTTTCATCTAAATTAATGAGTGAGTTTCTTTCATCTACGTTAATATTTGAAATTGGTATTTTTGTCATGTTTGATACCACCTCATAAATTAAGTCTTCTGGTATTGTTCTTTTACTATTTAATAAAAAATCTTCAAATTTTTTCTTTTCATCAACCAATTTGCTCAATACGTTTCTTTCTCTATCGCGAAGTTCTGCCGCTTGTTCGTAGTCTTGTTTTTTAATCACATCAATTTTTTCTTGTTTGATATCTAAAGCTTCTTGTTTTAGGTTCTCAATACTTTCTGGTTGTTTAATATCAATTTGCATTCTTGCCCCAACTTCATCTAAAATATCAAATGCTTTGTCAGGAAATTCACGATCGGTAATATACCTATCTGCTAATTCAACAAAACACCATAAGGTTTTATCATCATAGATTACTTTATGATGATCCTCATATTTTGTTTTACTTTGTTTTAGAATTTCAAAGGTTTCTTCTTTTGTTGATGGGTCAACAATTACTTTTTGAAATCTTCGTTCTAACGCACCATCTTTTTCAAAAGATGTTCTATATTCATCAAGAGTTGTTGCTCCAATACATTGTATGTCTCCTCGTGATAATGCTGGTTTAAATATGTTTGACGCATCAAGGGATCCTGAACTATTTCCTGCGCCAACCATAGTATGAATTTCGTCAATAAATAAAATAATATTTGGTGACGATTCTAGTTCTTCAATAATCACTTTCATTCTTTCTTCAAATTGACCTCTATATTTTGTTCCGGCAACAAGAGAATTCATATCTAACGATACAATTCTTTTATCTGCCAAATTTTTAGGACATTCTCCGTTATGAACCATCATAGCCAAACCTTCCACGATTGCGGTTTTTCCACAATTATGTGAAACGACCCCATTTGAAATATATTTTCTTTCGTTATCTAAAACTTCCAAATCATATGTGTTGTGAATTCCAATATCAGTCTTCTCAAGAACTTCGTAAATATTGTTATCATCACAATACACAAAATCTCCAACATTAATGTTTTTCAAATTAATCCAAAATGAGTTATTGATATATTCATTATTTTCGTTAGTCGTATTAATATCTACCTCAACTAAATGGTCTTCAGATCCAGAAAGGGTATACCCATTTGATAGTTTAATTTCATAACAAAATTTATTTTGTTTTTTAAATAAGTTACCTATTAATTTATAACCTGAAGGTGTTTTAACTTTATATGTTCCTCCATTGTTTTCTATTAAATTAAAAAATTCTTCAATTTTAATTTTCATAATGTTTTTTTATTTTTTCAATTAATTTATTGTCATTTGAATCATAAATTAAACTAATGTTATTATCCACACAAAATTTAATTTTATAATTCATTTTTTCTTTATATGACTCTAACACCTGATCTAATTTATTCATATTTTTACCATTTAATAAACCAAAAAATTCTACAAATATATTTTCATTAGGGAGATAAAAATCACATTTCATATTACTCTCTGGATAGTTAGTTTCATATTCAAAATCTAAGTTATTTTTTTCTAAAAATAAAGCAACCCTGTACTCCCCAACACTTTTATATCTTATTCCGTTGTGGTAAATAGAGATACCATAATACTGCCGATTTTGGTTTAAGTTAATTTTGCCGTAAATAATATTTTTTAATTCTTTATCCGTTGTTTGGTAAAAATTATGTATTATTTTACTACTAATATATGGTGATAAATCTGAATACTTTTTTATGTCATCTTTAGACAAAACACAATCAACAAAATCGTTTACATTTTTGTTTGTAACGCAATAAGTTATTATAGTATTTATTTTTTCTTTAAATCCTGAATGTTTTAAAATGTCCGAGTAACTTTTTTTACCGTATTTGAAACTATTTTTACTTTTTTGTATTTCAGAATAATCTACTTTGTTTTTTAAACTGGTAATCCACTTATCTTGTCTTTGATTAAAAACTTTAGTCCCTTCATCATTTCCATATTTTTCTATACATTTTTTTAAACTAAATGTACTTTGTCTTTGAGTTACTTTAGTTTTAGCGTTTTGGAGAGAGTAACCTTTTTTGACCCAATATTCAACATTAGTTGTTGTTTTATCTTTATAGTGTTCTGGATTAGATTTTTTTAAATCAGATAATTTTTTACTATTTTGTTTTTGTTTGTCACTGATAAACTTTTTAATGTTGTTTTCACTCCATCCCATACACTTTAAAAAATATTCATTATATATAGTTTCAGGATATTTTAAAATTGATTTTATGATGGGTTTAACCTGTTTGTAATTAATATATTCGGTGTCCTTTATAAATTCTTGGATATCTTTTCTATGTGAATCGTTAAATTTTATAAAAATTTTCATTAATTATAAATCTTTCAAATTCTTCAATGGTTAGAACCTCAAAAATTGGTTTTTTTCTTTTTTTAATCACCATAACATTAAACAGGTTGTGGGAAATACCACATCCTAACTATAAATATCACATAGTTTCAACATTGTGAGTATTTACATCTGAAATTTTTTCAACTTCAATCCAAGTATCCCCTAAAACACAACCAGGTTCACCAATAATAATTGGGTTATTTTTCTTTCTACGAGATAAAATTTGTGCAATTCTAAAGATCTCATTTTTCCTTCCAATAACAGGGTCAAGTTTACCATCTTCGGCTAACTTATTTAGATCTTTACTGAAGTTATTTAACACTGGTGTTCCACTTTCAGATTTTTTCTTTGGTTTTTCTCCGCTATCATCCATAAATTCTAACATATTATTTTTTTTCTAATAATAATAACTTTTATTTAAAAAGTCCATTATTGACATATTGTCAGTTTAATATTTTTAAAAGTTTGTTTATACTGACATTTTGTCATAAAATATTATTTGGCATAATATTTCATAAAAAAAACAAAAATAAACCTATAAAATAATAAAAAATGATTAACAGAAACGAATTCAACAAAATTTTAAATCAAATGTTTTTACCATTTGATGATAAAAAATGGAATAGAAAATATTATACGTCATCAGATGGATCTTTTTCTATTAGTTACATTTCATCATTTGGTCTTGATACACCAAACAATGAAATTGAAATATTAAAAAACAAATTAAACATTGCTGTTGAAGATCAAAAATTTGAGGAAGCCGTTGACCTAAGAGACCAAATTAAAAAATTGGAAAAAAATATGAAAGAAATTTCAGAGTTACAATCTAAATTGGATGATTGTGTAAAAAACCAAGACTTTGAAAGTGCGATACAATATCGCGATAAAATTAGGTCTCTTAAATAAAACGATTAAATCCACCTCATCGGTGGATTTTTTTTTATGTCGATATATTTATAATTAAATAAAAAAATTATGAACAAGTTTATTATCTCAGAATCAGAAAAACAACGTATTTTGGAAATGCACCAAAATGCAACATCAAGACAATATTTGATGGAAGAAAGCACTAACTCTCCAGAAATTTTTATACCTTATAAAAAAATAAAAAATCAACAAGGTGAGACTGTAGCGGTTCCGGCAAAAGAGGCTTATGCCAATTCGGAATATGTGAC
>Ga0247840_10001172_pt1 | contig 52296 bp, 41 predicted proteins | sample LaCruzMarch2015__FD_192404 | JGI IMG/M metagenome (GOLD analysis project Ga0247840, IMG submission 192404) | Freshwater microbial communities from meromictic Lake La Cruz, Castile-La Mancha, Spain - LaCruzMarch2015_17m | ecosystem: Environmental > Aquatic > Freshwater > Lake | place: Spain... | reverse complement strand
GTTCAACTTTGTTTTATTTGCCATTTTCGTCAGTGCATTAAATAAATTTTGTTTTTATTTGGAAATTTAGTGCTTTTAATTAACTTTGTCACACGAAAACGACGAATAAAACACTAAGATGTTACCAGCAAGCCGAGGAAAAAAAAGAAAGAAGAAAACAAAACAAATTTCGAGACGACAAATTAGAACTTCAAGAAAAAACAATAAAAAAACTTTTAAAATTAAATTTATGAAACGTATCTGCAACTTTTCGATTATTCAGGTTATTATTTTTGGTTTAGTATCAATTCTCAATAGCAGTTGTGACAAAGAAGTTGACCCAAAACTTCTTCCAATACTAACTACTACCGAAGTGATTAAAATGACTGAAGCTACCGCTTACAGTGGTGGAAATATCACATCAGATGCAGGTTCGGACGTTAGTTCACGAGGAGTATGCTGGAGCGAAACGCCTAACCCGACAATAGAAGATAAAAAAACTATTGATGCAGCTGGAACTGGTGAGTTCAAAAGCAGAATTACTGGTTTAAACCCAGCTACAACTTACTACGTTAGAGCTTATGCTTCAAACAAAAAGGGCATTGCTTATGGTCTTCAAGTAACGTTCAAAACAAAGTCATTAACTATTACTACGAATCCCATAACTTCGACTACCATTAGTTCTGCTGTAAGTGGTGGAACTTTAGAAACTGATGGTGATAGTCTTAACGTTTACGAACGTGGCATTTGTTGGAGTAATACATCTAATCCTACAATTGAAAACAGCAAAATTGCAAATGGAAAAGGGAAAGGAAAATATACTGCTTCAATAGCCGGATTACAAATTGCTACACAGTATTTTGTAAGAGCTTATGCAAAAAATGAAACAAAAACAATTTATGGCGATGAATTAAGTTTCTCAACTCCAAATACAATAACAGATATTGATGGAAATGTATATAAAACTGTAATAATTGGTACACAAACATGGATGGTTGAGAACTTGAGAACCACCAAGTATAATGATGGTATGGCTATAACTAATATAACAAACAATGCCTCATGGTCAGCTTTTTTTAGTGCTGCTTTTTGTTGGTACAATAATGATGTATCGAATAAAAACTTATATGGTGCTTTGTATAATTGGTATGCTGTAAAAACACATAAATTAGCACCTATTGGCTGGCATATACCTACTGATACAGATTGGACGATACTTACAAACTATGTTTTAGCCAACCTTGGAAGCTCCAATTCGGTAGCAAAAAACTTAGCTGCTAATATCATTTGGTCTACCCATACTTCAGATGGTGCAATAGGTTGTGATTTAACCAGAAATAACAATAGTGGTTTTTCAGCCATCCCTGGTGGTTATCGACATGACGGTGGTAAGTTCGATGGACTAAGCTACCTAGGACTTTGGTGGTCAGTATCTGAATACAGCACTAGTAACGCTTGGAGTCGGTACTTAGGTTATAGCGAAAACTTTATGGACAGAAGCAATAACAGTAAAACAGATGGTTTCTCTGTACGTTGCATTAAAGACTAAAAAAACTGTAATAATCGAAAATGTAATCTGTATTAGCAGTATTATATAAATTACTCATTATATATGTTAGAACACATGTCGTAAAAATATAGTTAAACGCAAAGAGCGCAAAGACAAAAATACAAATTTTATTGTCTTCAAATATCCACAAAGTGCGCAAAGACAAAAACTTAAAAGTTTTTCTTAGCGACTTTGTGACTTAGTGTTCTTTGCGTTTACAAAAAATTTTGATTATAATTATCTAACTTGTATAATCTCTATTAAATAAAATGTGAAAATAATTTATGTTTGATATGTTATAATGTCATTTAATATAAGATAGAGTTAATAAGTTTTAAAAAGTTAAAATTATGATTTGCAACTTATGTCTTAACGAAAAACCGTTAATCAAGAAATCGCACATAATACCAGATTTCATGTATCAAGGCTTGTTTAATGATAAACATTTTATTGCACCTGTTCATTTACATGAAATGAAAATTGGTAAGATGAAACCTACAGGATTCTATGATTCTGACATTTTATGTTCAGAGTGTGAAAGTCAAATTATTGGTAAACTTGAAACTTATGCAAGAATGATAATTTTCGGTGGAATAGGAAACCCTGAGAAATATCATAAATGCACAAAAATTGAAACTCAAAATGGAAATAATCTTTTACATTTTGAAAATGTGAATTATACAAAATTCAAACTGTTTTTATTGTCCATTTTATGGAGAGCTTCAATTTCTAAACAAAAGATTTTCAATCAGGTAAATCTTGGTGAACATGAAGAAATAATTCGAAAAATGATTTTTGAGAATGACTCTAAATCTGAAAATGATTATTCAGTTGGCATAATGCTACTTAAAGAAAATAAGATTACTCCAACAAAGTTTATTGTAAATCCTGTTAAGATTGAAGATTCTGGAACTATCTCGTATATTTTAATTATAAATGGGATGGTAATTGACTATAACATTTATGGAGATGCATTCTCAAAAATTTTTGATTCTATTAAGATAAAGGATAATAACACAATGAATGTTCTGGTTTTCAATGAGATTGAGAGTGTAGGATATGTTGATAGTATTTTGAAAAAAGAATTTAGATATAAATAATAATTCCAAATCGCAAATTTATTATTATGACAACCTCAGAGCTTAAAACCATAATTGCAGAATCGACTAATCCTGATGCATACAATTCTATCAAAGTTGTTTTTGAATTTCCATACTTAAATTATCGGAAAGAAATTACAGGATTATCAACCTTACACGAATTTGTTATACAACAAATAAATGGTTTTAAGGAAATTGGAGAATCAAAATTGCCTGGTCTTTATAAAAAATCAATTAATTATTTCGATAGAATTAGAACTGAAATTTTGACATTAAGAATTGACAAGGAAAGTTTTGACCAAAATAATTTCAAGTATTACAACCAAAATATTGTTAGTCGCATTAACGAAATAAATAATAACAACTATCCTTTTACTTACGATTGTCCTGAAACTGAATTTTTAAAGTACGTAAATCAAAACTACCCAGCATCTTATGATGGTGCATATAATTACTTTATTGGTCAATTTTACAATCAGGAGAAAAGAAGTTTCTTTGGCTATATGCTAGCATTTAATTTCAACAACAAAGAAAATGCTGATTTACGACGATTAGAATTAGATAAAAAGATTATTTCAGAAAATAGAAGATTCTTTGAAAAGTATTTAAATGAATCAGAAAGTCAGATGGCTGAATATTTAAAAAATTCAAAGACAAAGTATGATGAACACATAATTGATTTACAGAACTTTAAAGACAATAAAGAAAATTCATTTAATGAGTGGTTTGGTAAATCTTCTGAAGATTTCTCTCATTTTTTCACTGAATCAAATCAACAGTTCAATAATTTCACCAACGAATCTGTCGAGAAAATAAGAAATTTAGAAAAGACTTATGGTGAACTACTTAGTCTGAAAAAACCAGCTGAGTATTGGCGGTTAAGAGCGATAGACTTAAATAAGCAAGGCTGGAAATCATTATATTGGCTCATTTCCTTAGTGGCATTCACAGCTTCACTTTTGTTTATTCTATTGTGGTTAACCCCAGATGATATGCTGATAACAATTTTCAGTGAAGATAAAAGCAAGGCAATTCGTTGGTCTATAGTGTTTCTTGCATTTTTATCTGTATTAATTTACGGAATAAGAACATTGAATAAAGTTACATTTAGTTCGTTTCATCTTGCTCGAGATGCCGAAGAAAGAGAACAGTTAACTTATGTGTATTTGTCGTTAATCAATGAAAAATCAATGGATAAAGAAGATAGACTTTTGATAATGCAATCATTATTCAGCCGTGCAGATACCGGACTTTTAAAAGATGATTCAAGTCCTTCGATGCCCGGAGCTACCAATATAGTTGAAAAAGTTTTAAGATAATTATTCAATCTACATAAAATTAAGTAGCTATGTACAAAATATGTATACCAAAATTTGGAATATAAGAAAAAACATCTATCTTTGCAACAACATGCTTACCCCGCTTCCCGTAAGAACAGCGCGCTTAGGGTAAGCTTTTTATTTTTATACCCATGAGCAAAGTTCCCTACTCCAAACCGGCACTTACCTATGCCGCTCAACTTCAAAAACTCAAAGACCGAGGATTACTAGTTCCCAACCAAGCTAAAGCATTGCATTTGTTGGAAGCAGTAAGTTATTATCGCCTGAGCGGGTATTGGTATCCGTTATTGGCAGATAAAGAGCGACATATTTTCAAAGTCGATGCTAGTTTTGATACTGCATTTAGTATTTATAAGTTCGATAGAGAATTAAGAATGCTCGTATTGAGAGAGCTCGAAAAAATTGAGGTAGCAGTCCGTGCCAAAATGATTTATATACTTTCGCTGAGTCGTGGACCATTTTGGTATAATGATACTAAAAACTTTTCGCGACCACAGAAACATGGCGAAACTATGACAAAAATAGGACAAGAATACAAACGTAGCGACGAAGATTTCATCAAGTCATTTCAAAAGAAATACTCCGACCCCATGCCTCCCTGTTGGATGATGCTCGAAGTTTCATCATTTGGTACTTTATCCAGTTTGTATAGTTCACTTTCGCCCGGCAGAGACAAAAGGGATATCGCCAATCACTTTGGATTACCCGAAATGGTTTTTACTTCGTGGCTTCATAGCATTGTATATCTGCGGAATATATGTGCACACCATGCACGGTTGTGGAATAAAGAAATGCAGATTCAACCCATTATTCCACACGCTCCAAAACAACCATTTATTAATCAAACAAGCTACACCTGCCCCGACACAGGTAAATCACTTCCATTGAACAACAAGGTTTACTTTATATTGTCGATGATGCTATTTTTAATGGATACGATTAATCCCAACAATAGTATTCATACAAAATTCAAAGCATTATTGGCAAAATATCCCAATATTGATGTAAGAGCTATGGGTTTTCCGTCAGGTTGGGAAAGAGAACCTTTATGGAAATAGATTTAGGTTTTAACAAGAATAGAAATCCGCTTGCTTGAATCTCTGCAGTGGCAAACAATATTATGTTGTTGCAATATTTAAATTTTTCCCAAAGCGCCCAAAAAGCAAAAAAAGCCACTGCAAGTCCGTGATAATTTACAAGTTGTCTTGCAGTGGCTTTTATAGCTTTTTAAAATAGGGCAGAGCGGTCACAGTACATTGTTTTTTTTGCTTGGTTAGACAGTGAAGTGCACTTTGAAAGAAAAAACAATGAACTGTGGAGAGTTTAGATTTTGGCTTTGTGCATTTAGACAATTTTATCGGGCTATCTCGGCTGGCTGACAAAAAAGACAAGAAACAAAACAGACTTATTACGTTGACAAACAGAAATATAATACGACTGGAATAAATGACGACTGTATAACGACTGAACGGCCAGCTGGTAACACACGTCTAAGCGTCAATAGCCGAATTCGTGCAATTTGGAGTTGCATCACCCGCATTACCTTCATCGTAGTGCGACAGTTAAAGCTCCCGCTATTCGGCTACTGCGCTTAGTCTCGGTCGTTAGCAGCTATTCTTGAAATTGAAAATCAATCGACTTATTGAGCTAACGACCAAAATTATAACTATTGGAAATCAAAGGCTTACGTGGTCGTTAGTCAGAATGCAAAAAAAAAATGTTAACCACAAATTTAGTACAGAAAAATGAAAAAAAATTATTCTATTTAGTTTTATCAATATTGTTTGTTGATTGTAATCCAGATATCGTTATATTAGAACCAAAAGTAGAATTTTCATATTCGATAAGTTTTGATGGATTTAAGGTTTCATTTTCTAATCAATCAACTAATGCATCAAATTATAATTGGGATTTTGGGGACGGACAGACTTCAACTGAGCATTCGCCAACACACATTTATAATTCTCTTGGGTCTTTCAATGTAAAATTAACTGTAGCAAATGAAAATAAATCAATTTCAACGGTTAAAACTATTATTATTAAAGACACCGTTAGTTTGTTTAATAAATTAATTTCATATGATCCAGGAGATAATTTTGATGTGGACGGTGATGGCATTGTTGATTTCACATTTCTCTGGTTTAGTTCAATAGGAAGGGTTCATTCTTATGAATATTCTGAAATAACCAGTTTTAATGGTTATGAAATATTTTATGATAGTATTGATGTTACCACTTATCATTTTGAAAATTATCCTAAATAGGGTCTGCTTAAAAACAGCAAACTGATTGTTAATCAATATTATATCATTATTTTTGTGCAACTAAATGCAAGGATATATGTCATCACCCCGTAAAAAGCGTGCACAAGTGCCGGAATATGTAAGTCCCAACCAATTAACTTTGGCAGGATTTGAAAATCCATTTGATCAAAAACTGAGTACAACAAACCGTTGGGTTGTCTTAGCTCATCTTATCCCTTGGGATGAGATTTGCAATATGTATTTTAAATTTGTTCCAAAACCACAAACCGGTCGTCCAGCATTAAATCCTCGTATTGTGATTGGTTCACTGATTATAAAACATATGTGCAACTTGGATGACCGTGAAACCGTTGATCAGATTTCTGAAAACATTTACATGCAATACTTTCTGGGTTATCCCAGTTTTACGAACGAAAAACCCTTCGATGCCTCCCTTTTTGTTGACTTTCGCAAACGTCTGGGTTTGGATAAACTCAACGCCATTAATGAAAAGATAGTAGCTATCAAAACAAAAATTGAAAGCACTCATAAGGCTAGTGAGCCACCTCTATCTTCAAACCAAGACGATGACATATCAGATAACGAGCAAGATACGACCATCGAACCAGAGCACAAAGGTCGTGTAATTTATGATGCTACAGCTTGTCCGCAGGACATTGCCTATCCAACTGATTTGAACTTACTGAACGATGCCAGAGAAAAACTCGAAGAACTCATTGACCACATTTATACCAAAGAGTTGCATGAGGTTAAACCAAGGACTTATCGACAAGTTGCCCGTAAAAAGTACCTTCAAACGGCTCAAAAGAAAAACAAGAGTCGAAAAGTTATCCGTAAAGCTAACCGCTGTCAGCTAAACTTTGTAAAGCGAGATATCGCCATTGTAAATGACCTTTTGGATGCGTATCAAATAAACAATCTGAAATTTCCATTAAATCCAAGCCAGCAGAAATATCTTTTCGTGGTGCAAACGCTCTACGACCAACAAAAACAAATGTTCGACACCAACACTCATAGCGTAGACCATCGTATTGTAAGCGTACATCAACCTCATGTAAGACCCATTGTACGAGGTAAGGCTCAGGCCAAAGTTGAGTTTGGCTCCAAAATACATGTTTCTATCATTGAGGGAATCTCATTCCTGGACGAACTTTCATGGGATGCCTTTAACGAAGGAAGTCACATGATGGATTACATTCAAAAGTACCGTAAACGTTTTGGTTGTTATCCCCGCGAAGTACTTGCTGACCAGATCTATTGCACCCGAGCCAATCGAGCTGCGCTAAAAGAATTAGGAATAAAGCTATTAGCTAAGCCACTTGGAAGACCATCGGCACTGTCAATTCACGTAAGTCCAGGAGAGCGAAACCCAATAGAAGGCAAGTTCGGTCAAGCCAAAACAGGATACGGATTGAATCGTATCAAAGCAAGACTCAAAGGAACAAGCGAAAGTTGGATTGCAAGCATCATTTTGGTGTTGAACTTAGTCAAATTGGCGGGAGTAGCACTCCTGCGCACAATAGTCAACTTGCTGAGTTTTTCAGCACGCTTGCTGAAATCTCTGTTTCAAAATATATCGTATATTTTTAGACAAATAGAAATTATAAAACAAACAGACGATTCTCGTCAAATTTTATATATAAACGTAGTCTGAGTTTAACAGCAGACCCTAAATATACCGAGACACAAACGTTAAAAAGATTTATTCCAAAAATATATATTAAAGGAGACAAAATTATAAATGTTGATAAAACATATAATCAGACACTGGATTTATGTTATTTCTATGGTCAATTCTTGGTAGACCTGACAAAAAATAATATATGGATAAAAGACGAAGTAAGGTATTTAGGTTTTCGGAAGATTGAGGGAGGGAAAACTAAAATTGGTTGGTTCAAACTGAAAGTTTTAGATTATACTAATATTACATTATATTGTTTCAAAATTCCTCATGAAACTGACAGCTTATTAATTGATAATTAGAAATAAAAGAATACAAAATTTGAATGCACAGCTGCTAATACTTAGGCTTTCTGCGGTCGGCACGACTCCCGATACATAATTGGGATCTGCGACGCAGCACGGGAATATCGGAGTAAACTTCCTTCCCGATAGCCGGTGAATTGATTCAATGGACGTGGAGAAAAATTAGTACAGCTACGAAAGCCCACCAAACGATTTTTTTTGTATTTTTGGAAAAAATTTGGGTTTTTCCGCAGACTGTCGCTATGCGTAAGTGTAAGAGGGACTACGAATTAGGTAATTTACTTTAAGGACAGACATGATAGATGAAAAAGAATAAAAAAATTGAACCAAAGCCTAGCATACTTAAAAGAATATCAAAATGGTGGATTCTGATCATTATATTAGGTTGGTTTTTATATGTTTCTGGAAAACAAACCTATATCAATTATAAATTAAAAATTTATGGAAAATGTACTAACGCAGTTGTTTACAGTAGAAATAAGGTTGGAGGAAAAGGGATAGTTGATACAAAATACAGTTTTGAATGGAAAAGCAGAAATTACAAAGGCTCATCGACATCTGACGATAAGTACAGAGAAACGGACAATTTCTTTTTAACAGAGGATGATTTGGTAACTGGAGACACAATTACAATTGTTTTTCTAGAATCAAATCCTGAAATAAATAGAAGTAATTCTATTGTGGAAAAGGATTGCGATTGTAAAAACAATAATAAACAGAAAGATTAGATTTGGTTTTTATAAGACAAAAAAGGGATTTGGTTTTTGAATAATTAATGAATTATAAAAAAAATATAAACACCATGCGCCTAATACTAAGTCTTCATGTGGTCGGCACGACCCTAGCTCGGCATAGTGTCTTTCACTATGTCGCTGTAGAAGCAAGGCTCCTGCCTTGCATATTAGAATAGATTATTAAAAGCAGGTGGTACATGCCGGTTTATCGGTAAGCTATAATTTTAAAATAAATATTTATCTTTGTGTTGGATATGGAATTGTGAGAGTTTCGGATTGAAATTCTTGGCAAACCAATCGAAGATGCCGTGTAACGGTAGCGGCATAGCCGAGCGAGCTACGCTGACCGTTGGTTCCCAACGACGGTGCGCAAATTTACAACAAACACAAAGAAAGAATGTGATTTATGATGAATCCATTTAAATCAACTATATATGAGAAATTATAAAATTAGTTCCACAGTAGTTCTGGCTGGTTTTATTGCGTTATTAACTTCGTGTAGTACATTGGAAAAAGTCTCTGATCACGGTTTTAATAGTGGGTATTATAAGTTGGATTCAGACACTAACAAAACCAGGGTTTACGTTGATGTAACTGATGAAACAATCGACGTTTATAACCAGAAATCAGTCAATGTGGATAGTATTCCATTTCTAAGCATTTCCAAAAATAACCCGAATCATCTTCCGGCAACTTCGCTAAAACTCAGAAAACAAAGTCTGGATATAGATATTACGTCAATTATGTTAAAATACAGGCCTTCAGTTTATGGTTTACCAAGTCAGTTTACATCTGAGTTGAATATTGCTATGTACGCCGGATGGCGGTACGACAATTATAAATTAACAAGCAAAACAAGTCCTACAGGTAAACATTATCTTAAATACTCAAATCTGGGGTATGATGTTGGTTTTTTTGCCGGACCGGGAACAACCATCATCAATCCGTTTACAACGAGTAACACAATTACCAACGAATACAACGGAATGATTTTGCAAACTGGTGTTGCCGGATTTTTAGAGTCTGATTTTGCAAGTTTCGGCATTGCAATTGGGGTTGACAATCTTCTGAACAGAGATAAAAACAACTGGATTTATAACAATAAACCATGGATAGGCTTTATTGTGGGCATTGCTCTGAATTAATTCCAATTTACGGGGCAGGTAGCAGGTATTAATGCAAAATGCACAACAATGACTTTTACACCCCAGCTGTTCATAGGCTGTAAGTCTCGCATTGTACTGGGTGTTGCGTCTTTTTGCAACCTTTCCGTTTGTAACAGTACAATTGGGTAAAACCATCTTTACAAAAGCAATTTATCAATAGTTTGTGCTATTCTTTCTACGCGCATGCTATCGTTTCGGACTGAATAAATCCAATCAATAAGTTTTTTTTGCTCTGGTTTTGATAATTTATTGAACCGGTCATAAGCCAAGGGTTCTTCGGCTAAGCACGTAAAAAAATCTTCTGTTTCAACGGGAGGTAATTCTTGCGAATACAGCACAAGGTGCACCCAGTCGCCTTCGGACTTGCCAATATTTTTACGAATTTCCGATTTTACAGGCAAAAACAAGTTTCCATTGCCAAACGGCATTAAGTTGTAGTTGGATATTTCGAATGTGTCGATATTTCCACACACTTTTGTCATTCCAAACCAAGAGCGTTTGTTCTGTTGTAAATCGGGTAATAGCACAAAAGTCCATCCTCCTTTTCCGGGCATTTTCTGAAGTAGAAAATCGTCATCAACTATTGGAATTGAATTTTCCATAATTCAATTTTAAAACTTTGATTAATTTTTTTTTGAAAGCAAAAGTGATTATATAACCCCAAATATACATATTGTTTCTGTATTTTACAAACGTCATCGGTAAGCTTTAAATTTAAAAGAGCCTAATCTGGAAGTACGCTCAGCGTCAGGTGCGAGATTACAGGCTACGGTGAGCAGAGTTTCTATCTATTTATGTTTGGTAGTTAGCATCACAGCTATTTTGTATTTTGAATTAATATAATTACATTTGACAAAAAAATACTGATTTTAATTCAATTAAATGATATGACAGATAATCAATGGGAATCGTTGAGATTACTAGTTTCAGGTGAAAAACAGGAAAAGGCAATTACAGCTTTTATAATTGATAGTCCTTGGCTACCCGAATGGTCAGGTAACTCCATTATCGATTATTTAAGTAATGATGAGATTTGGTTAGATGCCAACCTAAAAGCAATGGAAACATTCCCTGATACAATATTTCTACCAGGGTTTTGGAGTGAATACGGAATGTGTACCGAACCTTCATCTTTTGGTTCAAAATGTAAGTTTTATAAAAACGAATTCCCCTTTGCCGAAAAAATTATTCATTGTAAAGAAGATATTGACAAAATTACTGTCCCCGACCCCGAAATGGATGGTTTGTTGCCATTTATGCTCAATCGTTTGGTCAAAGCACAACCCAAAATTGAAGCTGCAGGTCATAAAATTAGATTTTCAGTATCACGAGGCCCATTGAATATTGCCTCTTTTCTGATGGGAACAACTGAGTTTTTAACCCTTATGATGATGGAGCCTGAAGCTACACATAAGTTACTTCGCATCATTACCGATTTTCTTAAAAACTGGCATCAACTTCAACATGAAACTTTTAAAACCATTGATGGCATAATGATGCTCGACGATATTGTAGGATTTATTGGAGAATACGAATTTATTGAATTTGCTTATCCTTATTTGAAAGAGCTTTACGATACAAACGACTGCATAAAACTCTTTCACAATGATGCTGATTGCTCTCAATCAGTTAAATTCTACCCTGAATTGGGAATCAACATCTACAATCCAGGCATTCACATGTCATTAACAAAATTGCGTGAAGTAACTCAAAATAAAATGACCATTCTAGGTATTATTCCGCCCCGCAATGTGCTTGCTGCTGGAACAATCGATGAAGTTAGAGCAGCAACAAAAGCTTTAAAACTGGAAGCAAAAGATTATGACCAGATTCTGTTTTCATGTGCTGGAGGTATGCCACCTAAAGTTTCGACAGCAAATTTACGTGCCTTTCTGGATGAATTAAAATAACCCCATAGACCATATTTTAGGTCTATTACATTTAATCGAAAACCAAAACAGCCAATTGCAAACACATGCAACTGGCTGTTTTAGTCTTTATTCTTTGTTCTTTACTCTTTGATCTAAATCAATATTCGTCCCAACTTTTAATCTTTATATCTTCCACAGTCATGCTACAAAATGCGGTGATAAAGGCCGAAGCCAATCGGGCATTCGTAAGCAATGGAATGTTGAAGTCGATTGCACCACGACGAATAGTATAGTCGTTTTTCAACTCACGCTCGGTCGTATTTTTAGGGATATTCACCACCAAATCAAATTGTTTGTTGGCCAACATATCTTTTACATTGAATTCGCCTTCTTCGTCAGGCCATTGTACAGCCGTTGCGGTTACTCCATTTTCGGCAAGAAAGCGCTGCGTGCCGCGTGTAGCGTACAATTCGTAGCCTTTTTTCTGCAACAAAGCACATGCGTCCGACAGTTCTACTTTTGATTTTGGTTCGCCCGACGAAATAAGAATGCGTTTTTTTGGAATGCGGAAACCAACCGAAAGTAGCGATTTTAGAATTGCTTCGGAGAAATCGTCGCCAATACAACCAACTTCACCGGTCGAAGCCATATCCACACCCAATACAGGGTCGGCTTGTTGCAAACGGTGGAACGAGAATTGCGAAGCTTTGATACCAACATAATCGAGGTCGAAAGCTGATTTCTCCGGTTTTTCAACCGGCAAGCCCAACATTACTTTGGTAGCCAATTCGATAAAATTCAGTTTTAGCACTTTCGATACAAATGGGAACGAACGCGAAGAGCGCAGGTTACATTCGATTACTTTGATATAGTTGTCTTTAGCGAGGAACTGAATGTTGAATGGTCCGGAGATATTCAACGATTTAGCAATTTCGCTGGCAATCTTCTTGATTCGACGAATGGTTTCCACATAAATTTTTTGAGGAGGGAATTGCGTTGTAGCGTCACCTGAGTGAACTCCCGCAAATTCAACGTGCTCAGAAATAGCATAAACCAACACTTCACCATCTTTAGCAACAGCATCAATTTCAATTTCTTTACAACGCTCTAAGAATTCTGATATAACCACCGGATGTTTTTTAGATACTTCAGTAGCCAATTTCAGGAAGTTTTCCAATTGCGAAGCATCGTGACAAACATTCATGGCTGCACCCGAAAGCACATACGAAGGACGTACCAAAACCGGGAATCCAACTTCTTTAACAAACTCATGTACATCTTCGAAAGTAGTCAATTCTTTCCAGCGTGGCTGATCAATTTTCAATGCATCGAGCATAGAAGAGAACTTGTGACGATCCTCAGCACGGTCGATATCTACAGCTTGAGTACCAAGAATTGTCACATTTTCGGCAGCAAGTTTCAGAGCTAAGTTATTTGGTATTTGACCACCCGTAGAAACAATTGTTCCCATCGGATTTTCCATTTCCATAATATCCATCACACGCTCAAAACTCAACTCGTCGAAATACAGTCGGTCGCACATATCGTAGTCGGTCGAAACTGTTTCGGGATTGTAATTAATCATTACCGAGCGGAAACCTTCTTTTCGAATGGTCATCAGCGCGTTTACACCACACCAGTCGAACTCTACCGACGAACCAATACGATAAGCACCCGAGCCAAGAACCACAACAGAGCGGTGGTCGCCAAGGTATTTCATATCACTGGCTGTTCCGCCGTAAGTCAGGTACAAATAATTCGTTTGTGCCGGATATTCAGCAGCCAGTGTATCAATTTGTTTTACTACGGGTTTAATGCCGAGGCTTTTGCGATATTCACGCGTCAGTTTAATTTTTTCATCAATTTCGTCGTTACTGCATTTTGTTACCAAACGAGTTATCTGGAAATCGGAGAAACCAGTCAGTTTTGCTTCGAAAAGCAAATCGGTTGGCAAGGTTTGTAACGAATTGAATTCTTCTAATTTATGTTCGAGCGTAACAATACGTTGCAATTTGTGCAAGAACCAACGGTCGATTTTAGTCAAATCGTGCAATTTATCAACCGAATAACCACTGTGTAATGCCTGAGCCACATAAAATACACGTTTGTCGGTTGGTTTCGAAAGTGCAGTATCCAAATCATCGGCATACATGGCTTTGTTAGCAACAAATCCGTGCATTCCCAAGCCAATCATACGCAAACCTTTTTGGAATGCTTCTTCAAAATTACGTCCGATAGACATGATTTCGCCCACCGACTTCATACTTGAACCTAACTGACGACTTACGCCCTGGAATTTACCCAAATCCCAACGAGGAATTTTACATACAATATAATCGAGAGCTGGTTCAAAGAAGGCCGAAGTATCTTTTGTTACCGAGTTTTTCAATTCAGGCAATCCATAACCCAAACCAAGTTTTGCAGCCACAAAAGCCAATGGATAACCGGTTGCTTTGGAAGCAAGTGCCGAAGAACGACTCAAACGAGCATTCACTTCGATCACGCGGTAATCTTCCGAAACTGTATCGAAAGCGTACTGAACGTTACATTCACCCACAATACCAATGTGGCGGATAATGCGGATAGCCAGTTCACGAAGTTTGTGATATTCGCTGTTGGTCAATGTTTGCGAAGGAGCAACTACAATACTTTCGCCGGTATGTATGCCGAGCGGGTCAAAGTTTTCCATATTACAAACTGTGATACAGTTATCGTAACGGTCGCGAACAACTTCATACTCAATTTCTTTCCAACCTTTGAGCGATTTTTCGACCAACACCTGATTTGAATAAGCAAAAGCTCTGTCAACCAACGTTTTCAGTTCTTCGTCGTTGTCGCAAAAGCCTGAGCCAAGTCCACCCAACGCATAAGCAGCGCGAACAATAACTGGATAACCCAGTTCATTGGCAGCGCGTACAGCATTTTCAAGGTCATTAACTGCTTCACTTTTAATATATTTCACATCAATTTCCGCTAATTTGCTATTGAAAATTTCGCGGTCTTCGGTATCAATAATCGATTGTACAGGTGTTCCAAGAACACGTACATTGTATTTTTCAAAAATTTTGTCTCTGTAAAGCGCAACACCACAATTCAATGCAGTTTGTCCGCCAAACGAAAGGAAAACACCATCCGGACGTTCTTTTTCAATCACGCGTTCAACAAAATCGGGCGTAACAGGCAAAAAGTACACTTTATCAGCAATACCTTCCGAAGTTTGTACGGTAGCAATGTTTGGATTGATCAAAATAGTTTCAATGCCTTCTTCTTTCAATGCTTTCAGCGCTTGTGAACCGGAGTAATCAAATTCACCTGCTTCACCAATCTTCAACGCTCCCGAACCAAGTACAAGCACTTTTTTAATTTCACCTTTTTCGGCACCTTTGTATTCTTGTTTTGTTACCAAGCGTGCATCCATTTCTTCGTGAATCATTTCAGTTACAGGTTTGGTAAATCCGTCCAGTGTTTTTAAGAAAACATCAAACAAAAACTCCGTATCAGTAGGACCCGAAGCAGCTTCGGGATGGAACTGAGCCGAGAACCAAGGCATTGTTTTGTGACGAATACCTTCGTTGGTTCCGTCGTTCATATTTACAAATAACGATTCCCAATCGGCACTTAATGTGGAGTTGTCAACGGCAAAACCATGATTTTGTGAAGTGATAAAGGCACGTTGTGTTCCAACAAGCTGTACAGGCTGGTTATGACTGCGGTGACCGTATTTAAGTTTGTAAGTTTTTGCACCTCCGGCAACAGAAAGCAACTGGTTACCCATACAAATACCAAAAATTGGTTTTCCGGTTTTCATGGTTTCCTGAATGTGGCGCACGGTGTCTTGTGCATATTCAGGGTCGCCTGGACCATTGGATATAAACAGTCCGTCGAATTCTATGTGGTTGTAATCGTAGTCCCATGGCACACGAATAACAGTTGTATCGCGTTTTAGTAAGCAGCGGATTATGTTGTGTTTTACACCGCAATCTACCAAGAGTACTCGTTTTTTACCAGTTCCATAAGTTATAACTTCTTTGCAGCTAACTTTGGCCACTTGATTTTCATCATCGGGGTTGATAAATTCAATATCGTCACCATCCGGAAAAACAAGTTTTCCTTTCATGGTTCCTTTTTCGCGCACTAACTTGGTAAGTTCGCGTGTATCGATACCAAAAATTCCGGGCACTTCGTTTTCTTTCAACCAATCACTGAGGCTTTTACCCGCATTCCAGTGACTGTATTCAAAAGAAAAATCGGAAATAATCAATGCAGATGCCTGAATTTTTTCCGATTCGTAAAAAGTAGAAAGTCCGTTTTGAATGATGTCGTTCGGAACACCGTAATTACCAACTAACGGAAAAGTAACGGCTAATAACTGTCCGGCGTAAGATGGGTCAGTGAGACTTTCGGGATACCCGACCATTGCCGTGTTAAAAACTACTTCTCCGGCAACCGCTTTTTCAAAGCCAAAGGATTTCCCTTCGAAAACGGTACCATCCTCCAAAACCAAATGAAAGGGCTTGTACTTCTGCATAAATATTTAATGTCCAAATTTGTGCAAAAGTACTGCTTTTTTACGTTCCGTGCAAGTTCAATTTTGTTTTTTTTCTGCTTTTTCGCATTTTTAATTTCAAACCTTAAATACTGAATGTAAATGGAATAAATATGCCGAAAATAAGTTCTATTAAGAGCTTTCTATCATTTCATAATTACCTGACCAATGTGTTTTGCCAGTCTTTCGAGGTGTATCAAATCTATTTCATCCAATACACCAAATTTATCACTATCAATATCTAAAGTAGCAACCACTTCGGATTGTGCATTGAATACAGGAATCACAATTTCGGATACTGTAAGACTACTACAAGCAATGTGTCCAGGAAATTTATCCACTTCAGGAACCAAAATACTTTGTTTTTGTTCCCAAGCCGCACCACAAACTCCTTTTCCAAATGGGATTCGCGTACAAGCTATTGTTCCCTGAAAAGGGCCTAAAACTAAATTATCGTTTTTTACTAAATAAAAACCTACCCAGAACCAACCAAATGTTTGATGTAATGCAGCTGATATATTCGACAAGTTTGCAATTAAATCCGTTTCGCCAGCTGTAAGTGCCACAATCTGAGGATGAAGCAATTCGTATTGTTCAATTTTATTTTTATGGGAATCAATTATCAACTTTTCGGCCATAATATTGTTTTAGAATTTATTAAAATGATAAAAAGAGCAATTATCTTTCAATTTTCAACCTCAAAAATAGCATTTTTATTCGAATTGTACTATATTTGACATCGAAATTTCATAGTATATTAATTTTCAGGTAAATAATTCAGATTTGATAGATTTTAATTTCATAGAAAAACACCATGTTTATTGAGTTAAAAACACCATTGAAATGCACCAAAAAAGAACTTTTAATATACTTCTAGTACTTGTATTTTTGCACATTCAGCATTTGGCAAGCACCGAGCGCCATTTGAATGTTTATTTCGATACCAATAAGTATAAGTTAAGTAAGACCGATCAAAATTACATTACGCGCGAAATTGACTCATTATCAAAACTGAATATATTTAAAATTGAAATTGTTGGTCACACCGACAATTCTGCGGATAGTTTGTTCAACATAAAATTATCCAATTTACGAGCCAATGAGGTTAAAAGCTATCTTAAAAATCTGGGGTTTAACGAGAATATTTTGTCAATTGGCTATTACGGCGAAGATAAACCTGTAACCAAAAACGATAGCGAAGAGGCAAAACGCAAAAACCGTAGAGCGCATATCATAATTCAGTACAGTAATAACCTGATTCAGAAATCAGATTCGTGCATAAAAAAAGACACAACTATCCGCACCCGATATGGCAAAGAACTGGTATTCAATGGTTGCGAATTTCAGGATATTCAAAATTGCTTGGAAATAATTGAAAATAACACACACAGCGATTTTAAAAAAGGAATTATTGTAATGAGCAAAGATGGGAAAGACTTGATGAATTATGGCTCGTTGTATGTGAATTTGCTGGATGGCTGTGTTAAAAACGAATGTTTTAAAAATCCAGTTATTGTTCGATTTCCAATAAGAAATACTCCAAGTTCGCAACTGACGTGGGCGCTTGTAAAAGGCGAAAAAACAACGCTACGATTAGTGAAAATAAATGACAAGCTTTTTTACGAGCTGGAATTGAAATGCCCAACTAGTTGGATTAATTGCAATTGCAAAAAAAATCAAAAACATTGACCTATCGGGCTTTGAATAAAAAAAAAACCTTATCTTTGAACTGAAATTCTATTGCAACACAATAAAAACCCATAAAAATGAAAACACAAGAAGACGATTTACTGGTATACGATGAAGACGATGCCGTGAAATTTATCATCAATTTTTTGCCTGAGGAATTCAAAAGTAAAATTGACGACACAAAAATTGAATATGTGTTGGATGTGGTTTATGAATTCTATGATGAAAATGGCTTAATCGACGAAGATTCGACCGAAGAAGCAAGCATCGACGAAGAAGAAATGTTTAAATTTATTCAGAAATGCGCCAAGAAAGACAAAATGGATATTGGCGAAGAAGAAATTGAATTAATTCTCGAAGGCGAATACCAATATGGTAAATCGCTTGGTATTTATAGAGAAGAAGAATAGTACTTAGACAAATAATCTTTTTAAAAAAATGTCGGTTGATGATTTGTCGACCGATTTTTTTTGCCATTAACACAGCTCTTGAATCTTGATTCTTGGCTCTTGATTCTTGATTCTTTAAATCAAATGACACATACTGCAGTTGTAATATTAAATTGGAATGGTGAAGCTTTCCTAAAACAGTTTTTACCTGTTTTGGTGCAAAACACTTTGCAGCCCAATGTCGAAATAGTTATTGCCGATAATGCTTCGACCGATGGCTCATTGACCTATTTAAATGCAGCATTCCCCAATATTCGCACCCTGGTTTTTGATAAAAATTATGGATTTGCAGGAGGCTACAACAAAGCATTGGCCGAAATAGAAGCGAAATATTATGTATTGCTTAATTCCGATATTGAAGTAACACCCAATTGGTTACAGCCACTCATAGAGTTTATGGACAGCAATTTGGATGTGGCAGCCTGTCAGCCAAAGATAAAAGCCTACCATAACAAAACACACTTTGAACACGCAGGTGCAAGTGGTGGATTTATCGATTACTTGGGTTTCCCTTTTTGTAGAGGTAGAGTCTTTGGAGTTGTGGAAGCCGACAACGGGCAGTACGATACTATATGCGATGTATTTTGGGCTACAGGAGCCTGCTTGATGATTCGGTCCGAAATTTTCAAAAAAGTGGGTGGTTTTGACGATGCTTTTTTTGCACACATGGAGGAGATTGACTTGTGTTGGCGGCTTAATGTACGTGGATATCGTATTGTTTGCATTCCACAAAGCAGTGTTTATCATGTGGGTGGTGGCACACTAAATGTTGAGAGTCCGTTTAAAACCTATCTGAATTTCAGAAACAACTTGCTGATGTTATATAAAAACCTACCACAATCGGCTCTTGTAAATGTACTGAAATGGCGAGGCATATTAGATTATATTGCAGCAGTTCAATTATTTATAACCGGCAAACCCAAAAATGCAGCCAGCGTTTTTAAAGCACGTAAGGATTTTAAAATGATGCAAGCTGACTTTGTTGAAAAACGAAATGAAAACATACTCTATGCAACCCGCACTTATTGCGGCGAAATGTTAGCTAAAAGTATTATCTTTGAATATTATTTTAAGAACAATCGAAAATATAGCAGTATTGTTTCACCAAAATCGGCTATAAAACAATAAAATTACCATGAGACCAACCCAAAAAAAGATTCCACAGAGAAATTCAACACGCCTCAAAGCTACCGAAACCTGTGAATTGATGAATTTTCTACTTGCTAAAATGGGTGGAATGAGCCGTAATGCTGCAAAAGCACTCTTGGCACACCGTCAGGTTATGGTAAACGACGAAATTACAACGCAATACAATAAAGAATTAAATACTGGCGACACTGTGGTAATTAACAGTACGCGTGGAAATGTGGAATTGAATCATCCGAAACTAAAAATCATTTTCGAAGATCAATATTTAATTGTTGTCGAAAAGAAAGAAGGATTACTTACCGTGAGTACCGGAAAAGGAGATGAGACTACTGCATTTTCCATTCTAAAATTTTATGTAAAAAACTGTTCGCCTCAAAATCGAATTTTTGTTGTTCACCGCATCGACCGCGAAACATCGGGTATAATTGTGTTTGCCAAAACACGCGAAATTCAATTGGCCATGCAAGAACATTGGCACGAAGTAGTGACGCGTAGAGTGTATGTAACCTTGGTCGAAGGAAAAGTAGAAAAAGAAAAAGACACCATTATAACCTGGCTTTCCGAAAATGAAAAGTCGCTTAAAATTCACTCTAGTCAGACCGACAATGGTGGACAACAAGCCATTACACATTATCGGGTTGTAAAATCGAACGATAAACTATCGTTGCTCGAAGTAGAATTGGATACAGGTCGCAAAAACCAAATCAGAGTTCACATGCAAGGTTTGGGTCACCCTATTGTGGGCGATAAAAAATATGGTTCCACCACAAGCCCAATTGGCCGAATGGGACTTCACGCTCGCATTTTAGCATTTATACATCCTATGACTTTGGAGGAAGTGAAGTTCGAAACTCCCGTTCCACGTTCTTTCTTAAATCCTTTTCATTAATTTGATGTGGTGATGTGATAATGTGGTGATTTGAAAATTAAGAAATTAAGAAAATAACCCGAAGCTAATAACGCACGAAGTGCAAAAAAACGTGCGAAGCACCATAAAACGCACGTAGTGCAAAAAAAAAGATGAACAACAAACAACAAAACTTAGACTACAGGTATATGCGAATGGCTCGCATTTGGGCTGAAAACTCGTATTGCGAAAGACGTAAAGTAGGAGCTTTATTGGTCAAAAATAAAATGATTATTTCGGATGGTTACAATGGTACTCCATCGGGATTTGAAAACAAATGCGAAGACGAAAATAACACATCCAAAGCTTATGTTTTGCATGCCGAAGCCAATGCCATTACCAAAGTGGCTCGCTCACACAATAGCAGTGATGGTGCTACGCTTTATGTAACGGCTTCGCCATGTATTGAATGTGCAAAACTCATTATTCAAGCGGGCATAAAACGCGTTATTTATGGCGAAAAATACCGCATTATGGATGGCGTGGAATTGCTCGAACGTGCTGGTATCGAAATTGAATTTCTTGAAGTGTAAAAATTACTCCGGTTTGTAACCAAAAAAACTGAAATTTACATTCCCATACGCTCTGTGGTCCAAATAATTGGGATGTGCGCTGAATACATTGTTAGAAGAGTGTTCCATCACAAACAAACCATCCGATTTCAAAAGTTCATTTTTGAAAATTAAATCAGGTATATTCTCGAGCATCTTAAGGTCATAAGGTGGATCGGCAAAAATCATGTCGTACTGCATATTGGTAGAGCCAATAAATTTAAACACATCCATTTTTAGCAAATGTAAGTTGCTTATTTTAAGCTCAGCACATACTTTTTTTATAAATGCACAATGCACAACATACGTTTCGATGGAAGTGACACTCGCACAGCCACGAGAAACAAATTCGATGCCAATACTGCCTGTACCCGCAAATAAGTCGAGCATGTCAATATCCTCAAAATCAATCCGATTGTTTAGCAAGTTAAATAAACCCTCTTTAGCAAAATCGGTTGTAGGGCGAGCCTTAATATTCGAAGGTGTAGGAATTCTTCGTCCTTTATATAATCCACTTATTATGCGCACTTTTGTTGGGGGTTTTAAGTTGAAACTGTCTGAAAAAAGATATTTGAAAACAAATGACGTAGATTTTGGTTGTTTTACAGTTTGATAATTTATTGAAATATAATTATTTGCGATTAGAGAAAATTTGCGGCTATTTGTGTCATTTGCGCTCTAATTGAAATTGAATCTTCCTTATGTGTTTCGAAAGCAATAATTCCAATGACATTGTAATTGCTTCGCCAGATAGTATTACAGAGCAAGATGAATCAGCAAACTGCAACTGTTCCCTTACGTGCGTAAGGTGATAAAGAAAATCCTCGTCGGTGCTATATTCGTACGTATTTGCAAGTTGTACGCTATTGTTTTTAAAAGCTACAATATCCAATTTGCCGTGTCGGTTTACAACTTGGAGCTGATATTCATCCTTATAATCCACTTTAAAATATGGAACTAAATGGTGACGTACACTAGCTTCGTTGTAAACACTCATTACTGCTTCGTACAGCTTGTTTGAGCAGGAATACAATAGAATAGCCTTATGATTCAATAATTCGTTTGTAAGAAGCTTATCGGAGCTCAAACTGAATGTGGGATGTTGAAATTGTAGCAGTGCTGCATAATCTTCGGCACTGAACAAACTATCAGGTATAAGCGTAAAACAATCTGTTTCGATACTTATTTCTATAATTCCACAAACAGTTTCAACTTCAAGTTCGGATCGTAAGGCTTCCTTCAGCTCGTTAACCGACAGTTGGGCAAAATTAATTTTTCCGTGTTTTGTCGATAATAAAGATTTGGTATCGTCGGTAATATATAAAGAAAATCCATCCGAAAAAATTCGGATGGACATCTTATAAGCGTTAGAAATATTATTCCCAGTTACCTGCATTATTGTTAGGTTCGGTAGTTGAACCAACCATTAAGCCAGGAAATTTAACAAGTTTAGTTTGAACATCAATTTTATTTAAAACTTCCTGATGATTAAGGTCTTTCAAATAAACGCTGTAAAGAACTGTAGCTTCGAACAATGGAATTTTAATACCATTATTGTTCGTATAATCGTTGTTTACTTTTAATTCGAATTTTTGATTTTCGGTAAATGGAACCACAGCTATTTGATCAATAGTTTCGGCAGTATATTTTTCAGGGAAAATAGCTTGGAGCATGCTTACATAAGCGGTATCTCTACGGAAATTTTGAAGTCCGTTAGCAATTATTTCTTGCATATTACCACTATTTACAATTTTAACCGCTTTTATTTCGGTAAGTCCTGCTTCCAATTGTTTATCCGACAATGAACCTTCTTTCAAAACTGTTTTTTTCTTAGCATTTTTAAGAAACTTAATCAAATCATCAAATTTATCGGTATAAACACCTTTCTGATCACGGTATTCAACTTGTGCTTTACGGATATCAACTAATTTTTCAATAATTACAACTTCACGACGTGCTTTTTCCTCATCGAACTGTATAGGAGTAACAATACTCATAATGCAGAAATAAGTTAAAAGTACAATGGATACTGCAAGTAAAATTTTGACAATTGCTTTCATGCGTTTATTTTTATTTTTTATTTATTCTGTTTTTGGTTGCGCTACATGAAGCGCTGATTTATTTCAGGTTGCAAATTTAAAAAGAAATTTCAAATGAACCTACTTTTTCGAAAAGTTTTTTTATTTATTCCGATATTAATTCGGTATATTTCCCGGTTTTAAAATAAAAGCCCCACCGCAATTCACGGCAAGGCTTTTAGCTTTTATAAAAACGATCGAAAAAAAATTCTTATTTTTTTGATTCGGCAGCTTTAAATTTGCGTTTATTCACCAATTTATTTACCTCGTAAGTAATTGGCGAAGCAATAAATACCGAAGAATATACCCCTACAAATATACCGAATAACATAGCAAATATAAATCCACGAATAGAATCACCACCTAATACAAACATGGCTATTAATGTAATAATTACAGTAAAAGTTGTACTAAATGTACGACCTAACATTTGGTTTACCGAGTCGTTGATAATTTGAATACGATCACGTTTTGGATATAGATTTACATTCTCACGTATACGGTCGTAGTTAATTACCGTGTCGTTGATAGAGTATCCCAAAACAGTTAATATGGCGGCAATAAATGCTTGGTCAATTTCCAACGAAAATGGCAATATACCCCAAAGTAAGGAGAATGCTCCCAGCGTTAATACAGCATCGTGAGCAAGCGAAATAACAGCTCCGGCTGCATAACCCCATTCGCGGAAGCGAATCAAAATATATAGTGCAATTCCTAAAATAGCAAACAACACAGCCCAAATTGCTGCTGTTTTAATGTCATCGGCTACAGCAGGACCTACTTTCGAAGAGCTTTTTATATTATCTCTAACAAATGATGCTTTCGAACTATCGCTTTTCAATAATGATTTCAAACCTGTGTAAAGCTTTGACTCAATCTCATTATCAATCTCTGGATTGTCTTGTTCAATCATATATTTTGTTGAAATACGTACTTGATTATCGTTACCAATGGTTATAACCTGAGGAGTTTCGCCATCAAAAACAGGTTTGAGCAATTCTTTTACCTCTTCTGTTTTCACTGTCTTATCAAATTGAACAATAAAGTTGCGTCCACCCGTAAAATCGATACCAAGGTTAAAACCTTTAGTTCCAAATGAAATAAAGCTTATTACGAAAAGTACTACTGATAAAATATACATCGATTTACGAATTTTCATAAAGTCGATTTTAGTATTTTGCAAGAAGTTTTTCGAAAGGCTAGTTTGGAATGGAATATCTTTTACTTTATCTCTCGAAACATAAGCTTGAACCATGTAACGTGTTAGGAATACAGCAGTAATAAAAGTGGTAATAATACCAATACTTAAAGTAACACCAAAACCTTTAATTGGCCCTTTACCAAAAATAATCAGAATAACACCCGTAAGTAAGGTCGTTACGTTAGAGTCAATAATAGCATTTAACGCATGTTTAAAACCTTCTTTTATAGACAATTGCATGTTTTTGCCGCTTCGCAGCTCCTCCCTAATACGTTCATATATAAGCACGTTGGCATCCACAGCCATCCCCATTGTGAGTACTATACCCGCTATTCCAGGCAATGTGAGTACCGACGAGAATGAAGCCAAAATTCCAATAAGGAAAAATACGTTGGCAAATAATGCTATATCGGCAATAAGTCCAGGCACTTTACCATAATAAACTATCATGTAAATAAGCACAAGAATAAACGCAACAATGAATGAAATTAATCCATTATTGATAGCTTCTTGTCCGAGCGATGGGCCTACAATATCTTCTTGAACAATACGAGCTGGTGCAGGCATTTTTCCTGAATTCAGTGTGTTTGCTAAGTCTTTTGCTTCTTCAACTGAAAAGTTTCCTGTAATTTGAGAGTTACCTCCACTAATTTCGGTGTTTACTGTTGGGAACGAATAAATATAACCGTCGAGCGAAATGGCTATTGATTTGCCAATATTATCTTTGGTCAAGCGTGCCCAAGTTTTTGAACCTTCCTGATCCATACTCATACTTACATTGGCATAAGCCGAAGTTTGGCTAAAGTCAGCACGAGCATCGGTAATTACATCTCCTTCGAGTGGTGCACGTCCGTCGCGGCTCGAAACTTTCAAAGCTATAAGTTGATAAACTTCTTCGCTGCCTTCTATAGGTTTCACAGTCCAACGCATTTGCAAATCGCGGGGAAGTACATCCTTCACTTGTTTCATTGCAAAATATGCATTGATTTGAGCGGTATCCTTGCTGTGTGCCATACCTACTACCGGACCACGACCTACTTGTCCGCCTTGTGCATTGATTTGCAAACGTGAGAACAATGGATTTTCTTTCATCCACTCTTCACGCATTTTGCTTGAGTCACCTTTAGCTTCGGGAGTTTTGGCAAGTTTTGCTTTTAAGCTATCAGCTATTGTAGCTGGTTTTGCTTTAGGAGCAGGCGCTGCAGCTGCAACTGGTGCTGCTTTGGTCGTGTCAACAGCTACTGCTGGTGCCGATCCCATTTTTGATAACAAGCCGTTAGCGTCAGCTAAGTTTTGATACACTTCATTCAAATCATAAGTTTCCCAAAATTCCAAATTGGCCGAACCTTGTAACAATTTACGAACACGTTCGGGTTCTTTGATACCCGGCAATTCAATAAGAATACGTCCTGTATTATTATTGTCGCGTTGAATATTTGGTTGAACTACACCAAAACGGTCGATACGAGTACGCAATACATTGAATGAATTGCTGATTGCACTTTCGATTTCCGTTTCGAGTACTTTAATAACTTCATCATTAGGTGTGTTTAATGATATTTTTTCTTTTAGTTCGAAAGTACTAAAAACTGTTGAAAGTTTGGCATTAGGATCCAACTCTTTGTAAGCTTGTACAAACAAATCGAGGTATTGAACCTGACTGTTAGTTTTTTGAAGTTCGCTAGCCATTTGTAAGGCTTTTACGAAATTAGGTGAGGTGTTGTAACCCGATAGTGAACGAATAATATCGGCTACCGATACTTCGAGGGTAACGTTCATACCGCCTTTTAAGTCAAGACCAAGATTAATCTCTTTCTCACGACATTCTTTGAGCGTGTAGGCACCAAGCCATACTTTTTCATTTGCAACTGAGTCCAAATACTGATACTCTTTTACTTTATCCCCTGCTGCATATTCTTTCGCTTTTTTGTTATAGGTACTTGTTACAACAGTAAAGGACAGGTAAAACAAACACACTAAGGTGAGTGCTACAGCAAAAATCCTGACTAATCCTTTGTTTTGCATGGAAATTTTATTTAAAGATAAAACATTAATTATTTTAGTTTTTTCAAACGAGGTGCAAATATAGTATTTTTTTTAATATAAATGCTTCCTGATTTAAAAATTCGTTCAATTGAGTATATTGGACTTATGTAATGATTTGTATAAGTGAGTATTTTAGTCGCCTAAATGATTTGTTGAAGATTAGTATTAAAAAAATTTAATTCAAACTTATTCTTGTTTTTTTCAAGTATCTTTGCAAGCGTTTTAAAAAGCCCTGCTTTTGAAGTATATTATATCATTATGGTGGAAATACTCTAAAATACATAACAATTCAGTCACTTTCAATCAGTTATTTTATGCAAATTCTTGTTCTTTTCATTCAAACAGCATTAATTTCATTTTTTATTGCTGGAATAATTTCTCTATTGAGTTTTGTTTTAACATCTAAAAATAAATAAGTAGTATTTCAATTTATTTAAACTTAGCGTATAAGCATTTATTGTAGCTATGCTTATTTTTCTACTTGTTATTATTAAATTTTTGAAAGATAGACTTTTTAATTGACAAAATAGCAAAACGTCTTTCTTTTAATATTGTCCTATTTATTTTGAGCATTAAATTATGAATGAAATTTTTTCTTTCCTACAACAGTTTCAAGGTATATCTACGTTATTCACTTCGGATGTTTCAGTTTCTGTAGCTCGTATTTTTCTTATTATATTGGGTCTTTTTTTGATGTACCTTGGCAAAAAAGGAGTTTTAGAGGCCTTACTGATGATTCCTATGGGTTTAGGCATGGCCACAATTAATGCTTCGTTAATGTTATTACCACCTGGAATTCCAGGAGGATTTATTGATAGTCAAGGGGGTTTGCAAGGAACTTTGTTTTTGGATTCGATGGTAACTGATGTTGGGCAGATTTTCGATTTGCTTCAGATTGATTTTCTTCAACCTGTATATGTTTTTACATTCAGCAATGGACTTATTGCTTGTTTTGTATTTATGGGCATAGGGTCATTATTGGATATTGGATTTTTGCTTCAAAGACCTTTTGCAAGTATGTTATTGGCACTATTTGCCGAGTTGGGCACATTTTTAACAATACCAATTGCGCAGGCCATGGGTTTAACAGCCAAGGAGGCTGCTTCAATAGCTATGGTTGGTGGTGCTGATGGCCCCATGGTTTTATTTACTTCATTATCATTGGCAAAACATTTATTTGTTCCAATTACGGTGGTTGCTTATTTGTATTTGGGATTAACTTATGGCGGGTATCCTTATCTTATCCGATTGCTTATTCCTAAAAAATTGAGAGGAATAAAAATTGACAAATCGAAAGAAAAGCCAGCTAAAAGAATTTCATCATCAACAAAACTAGCAGCAGCGTCTATTATGTGTGTAATACTTTGTTTGTTATTTCCGGTAGCTTCTCCACTGTTCTTCTCATTGTTTTTGGGCATAGCGGTTAAAGAGGCTGGATTGACACATATTACAAGCTTTGTTAGTGGACCTCTATTATATGGCTCTACTTTTTTTCTTGGCTTAACATTGGGTGTGTTATGCGAAGCGCATTTGCTACTTGATCCACGCATTCTTAAACTTTTAATATTGGGAATTTTAGCATTGCTATTATCCGGAATTGGAGGAATTGCTGGAGGTTATGTTATGTATTTTATAAAAAGAGGAAATTACAATCCTACCATTGGTATAGCTGGCGTAAGTTGTGTTCCATCTACAGCAAAGGTCGTTCAAAAAGAAGTTTCAAAAGTAAATGCAATGAGTTTAGTTTTGCCAGAGGCATTGGGGGCAAATATTTGTGGTGTTATAACGAGTGCAATTATAGCCGGACTTTATATAAATTTCTTTAAATAAATACAGCTTATTTAACCATTCTAGAATAAAGTAATAACTACAAAAATGGTTGGTCAAAAATTTATTTCGTTTTATTTTTTTGAGTTTTTGTTTATTTAACTTCTTAGAGCGTGTTTGATTATCTATTTGTTTGTATTTTCGCACATTAATTTGTTTCTATTATTAACAATATATTTTAAAAAAAGTCATGGAAAAAAATCAAAAAACAAAAAGAAAAGGTTTTACAGGAATTAAATCTTCTGGTCTTGTTATGTTAACTTGTTTTGGGTTAGCAGTTCTTATTTACTATTTTATTTTGGGAAATCCAGATAACTTTGTAGATGGCAACCCTAAAAATCATCCACTTGATGGCAATTTTTTAGGCCTTATTTACAAAGGCGGTATAATAGTTCCAATAATTCAAACGTTATTACTAACAGTAATGGCCTTGAGTGTAGAGCGCTATTTTGCAATAAAAACTGCTTATGGGAAAGCTAGTCCTACGAAATTTGTTCAGCAAATCGTATCGGTACTTTCTGCTGGAGATATTGCAGCTGCAAAAGAACTTTGCGAAAAACAACAAGGTTCAGTTGGTAACGTAGTTGCTTCGGCATTAGTTAAATACGAGCAAGTGGAACAGGATAAAACATTATCAAAAGAACAGCAGATTTTAGCTATTCAAAAAGAAATTGAAGAAGCAACAGCGTTGGAATTGCCAATGTTAAGCCAAAACCTTCCTATTATTGCTACTATTGTAACTCTAGGTACTTTGATGGGTCTTTTAGGAACAGTTATTGGTATGATCAAATCGTTTGCATCGTTAGCAGGTGCTGGTGGTACTGACTCTATTGCACTTTCTGCTGGTATTTCTGAAGCTTTGATTAACACAGCATTTGGTATTGCTACAGGAGCTTTGGCAGTTGTATCATACAACTATTACACAAGCAAAATTGATAGTATTACTTACTGTATTGATGAGGTAGGTTTTTCAATCGTTCAAACATTTGCTGCATCTCACAAGTAATCATTTCATTTAAAATATAAAATGCTATGTCTAAAGCAAAAGTAGCAAGGAAAAGTACACTTATCGACATGACTGCGATGAGTGATGTAACCGTGCTTTTACTTACGTTTTTTATGTTAACATCTACTTTCGTAAAAAAAGAACCTGTAATGGTGGCAATGCCTGCATCGGTTTCTGAAATTAAAATTCCGGAGACAAATATTCTTCAAATTTTGATTGATCCAGCTGGAAAGGTTTTTATGAGCCTCGATAAGCAAAAGGATATGGTAAATGTTTTACAAGCAGTAGGCGGGGAATATGGAGTAGAATTTACTGAAAAGGAAATTTCTAAATTCAAATTATTACCAACCTTTGGAGTTCCAATAAAAGATATGAAGACTTTTTTGGAGATGAAGCCTGAAGAGCAGGATAAAGTACTGAAAGATTATGGCATACCAACAGATAGTGTTGATAATCAGTTTAAAATATGGGTTAAAAACGCTCGAAAAAACAATTCTGATTTAAGAATTGCTATTAAGGCGGATAAAAATACCCCTTATGCAGTAATTAAAAAGGTTATGACTTCGCTTCAGGATTTGAGAGAAAACAGATATAATTTAATTACAGCTCTTAAAAACTCATAAAGATGGCAGAAATTCAAAGTAATGAAGGCGGAGGCAAGAAAAAGGGCGGAAGTAAACAAAAGAAAATAAGTGTACATGTTGACTTTACACCTATGGTGGATATGAATATGTTACTAATCACTTTTTTTATGTTATGTACCTCGCTTAATAAACCACAAACAATGGAATTAAGCATGCCTAGTAATGACAAAAATATTACAAAAGATCAACAATCAGAGGTTAAAGCTTCGAAAGCATTAACTTTTTTATTGGATAAAGATAATAAAGTATATTATTTTGCAGGCCAACCCGATTATAAAAACTACAATTCACTCAAAGAGCTATCGTACGATGCTAATAGTCAGAATAGTATAAGATCACTGTTGATTATGCGAAATCAGGATGCTGTATCAAAAATTCTGATACTGAAAAAAGAAAAGCTTGACTTGAAAATTTCACAGGATACATTTACGGCACGAGCAGCTCGAATTAAAAATGGTAAAAACACACCAGTTGTAATTATAAAAGCTACCGATGCCGCTACCTACGAAAACATAATTGATGTTCTTGATGAAATGCAGATTTGTAATATTGGTAAATATGTTATCGATAATATTACAAAAGATGATAAGTTGCTAATTGAAGGCAAACAGGCAAATGGGGCTAATGGACAAGCAAAATAAATTGCATAAAACAATTAAGTATGTCAAAAATTGATTTAACTACTCTTGAATGGCGCGAGCTCGTTTTTGAGGGTAAGAATAAAAATTATGGTGCTTATATTCTAAGGAAAGAGTCGGGAAAGCGACACAATATTTCCATAGTTATTATAGCTATAGTTGCAATTATAGGATTTAGTATACCAAAGCTTATTGAATATGCAAAATCAGTAAGTCGTGAATCGGTTACCGAAGTAACAACATTATCGAAACTTGCAAAAGCAGAGGTAAAGGAAGAATTGAAAAAGCCTATTACGTTAGAGCCACCTCCTGAAGTAAAAAGTTCCATTAAATTTGTAGCCCCAGTTATCAAAAAAGATGAAGAGGTGAACGAAGATAATGAAATTAAAAGTCAAGAAGAACTTAACGAAACAAAAGTTGCTATTTCGATTGCCGATGTAAAAGGTAATAACGAAGAGAGTGGAATAGATATTGCAGATGTTAAGCAAGATATCACTCAGGAAGTAGATGAAAAACCGTTCGATGTAGTTGAGCAGATGCCTACCTTCCCTGGTGGCGAAGAGGAGCTATTCAAGTTTCTCGGTGAAAACATTCGGTATCCAGTTATTGCTCAGGAAAACGGTATTTCGGGTAGAGTTATAGTTAAGTTTGTTGTTACGCGCAAAGGTGAAGTCGACCGCATAGAGGTTGTTCGTTCAGTAGAAAGTTCGTTGGACAAAGAGGCTATAAGAGTTGTGAAGTCAATGCCTAAATGGATTCCTGGCAAACAAAATGGCGAAAACGTTTCAGTTTGGTTTACACTTCCAATTAATTTTAAATTGCAAAATTAATACAGATGTTTAAGCTTAAACAGTTTATTTATTTGGTTTTTATATTGTCCTTTTTCTCATGTTCACGTGAGAAAAAGGACAAATTTACAGATACACTAACGGCTGGAGTAATTCCTGTGGCTGTAGATGAAACTTTTGCCCCAATAATTCAAGACGAAATTGCAGTCTTCGAATCAATATATCCAAAAGCCGGAATTGTACCCGTTTTTACAACCGAAGGCAAAGCTATTGATTTATTACTGAAAGACAGTGTTCGTATGGCAATAACTACACGACCATTATCAGAAAAAGAAACGAATTATTTACACAGTATAAAATTTCAACCTCGCTCATACCGATTGGCATCAGATGGTGTTGCACTTATAACAAATAAGGCAAACAAAGATACTCTCATTACAGTTGATCAATTTCGACAGATTCTGCTTGGTAAAGTAACAAATTGGAATCAAATTTACCCCACATCAACATTGGGAAAAATTGTTACTGTATTTGATAATCCAAATTCAAGTACGGTTCGATATGCTATAGATTCAGTATGTGGTGGCATTCAAATTTCGGGAAATTTGAATGCTCAGAACACCAATGCAGAAGTGATCGATTTTGTAAATAAAACACCTCAAGCCATAGGTATTATAGGTGTAAATTGGTTGTCGAATAAAGTGGATACTACTAATTTAAGTTTTAAAGATGTTGTTAAAGTTATGTCGGTTAGCAACGAAAAGGATGCAACAATTGAGGGGAGTTATAAACCATTTCAGGCATACATGTTTTATGGATATTACCCTTTGACTCGCAATGTATTTATAATTATTAATGACCCCCGAAATTCTTTGCCTACAGGATTTACATCTTTTCTTACATCAGATAGAGGGCAGCGCATTATTCTAAAATCGGGATTGGTCCCCGCTACTCAACCCCTAAGAGTTGTATCAGTTAAAGATGAGTAATTAATTCATTTATTCTACGTTTTACATCATTATCAATAAAAAAATATAAACAATGAAAATTAAAGTTTTATTAGTTCTACTTATGGTATTATCATTGACTAAAGCAAATGCGAGTCAAGGTGTTCTCTATTATAAATCTGGCTTTCCGGTAATAGCCAAAAATATTCTTTTGCAAGACTTCAATGCTGGCACAAATAAAGTTGAAGCCTCTTATTATTTAGGAAATATTTATTTTAATGAAAATAAAAAAGATTCAGCAAAATATTTTTTCAACGAAGGATTGAAAACAAACCCTATGTCTGCTTTAAACTCAATTGGAACAATTATGCTTACATTAAAAAGCACCGACCCAAAAATTGCAGCTGCTAGTTTGATGAAGATAATGAAGGATAAAGCCAACAAAAAAAACATTGCAATTCCAATTGCGGTGAGTTATGCCTATTTGTATATTGGCGATGTGAATAAAGCATTAGAATACTGGAATAAAGCACGTTCAATAAATTCGAAAAGTGCCGAATTGTTTGTATTAAAAGGTGATATTCTTGCTCCTACAAGCCTAGGTGATGCTTGTTCGAACTATGAAACTGCAATTTTATATAACAAAGATTGCAAAGAAGCTTATGTAAAATATGCTCGTGTATACAAAACTATGAACCCAAAAGAGGCTATAAAAAAATTAATCGAATTAAAAAACATTAGTCCCGATTTTGTGCTTGCCGACAGAGAGTTAGGTGATATATATTATGCCATGAATGATTTCGAAAACGCATCTATTTCATATCAGAAGTATATCAAATCTGGCAATGTGACTAATGTTAGTGATTTGACGAAATACTCAATGACCTTATTTATGAATCATGACTTTAACAAATCACTCGAAGTGTCAAAAATGGGTCTACTAAAAACTCCAAATAGCCCTGCTTTTAGTCGTTTGATTATGTATAATTATGTTGATTTAAAAAATCCTACTGAGGCATTAAACTATGCTGATTTGTTTTTTAATAAATCCACTAATCCTGAGTATACTTTTCTTGATTATAGATATTACGGACAGGCATTAAGAGACTTAAAGCATTATAATGAGGCTGCAAAACAGTATATCACTGCTCTTAAATACGATTCTACCAAAGTAGAATTATGGAAAGACATTTCCGACATGTACACCGAGATTGATAGTTTGAATAATGCAATTGTAGCTTACAACAAATACTTAAACTCAAATCCCGACAAGCTGAAAAAAAATCCGGATGCACTAATGGGTATAGGTAAATTGTATTATGGTCTTGGAAATGATAGTACATCAACTGCTGAATTAAAGAAAACGGCTCTTCTAAAGGCTGATAGTATTTTTGCAGTTGTAAAATCGTTTGAACCTGAAGGCTATAGGGGCGATTTTTGGAGAGCACGTACTAATGCAGCGCTCGACCCTGAAACAACACTTGGATTAGCAAAGCCTTTTTACGAGCAAACATTGGCAACAGTTGAGCCTAAAAATGATGCGCGTTACAATGCTGTGTTAGTTGAATGTTACAGCTATTTAGGGTATTATACATTGCTTCAAAAAAACAATGCAGGTTCACTTGCTTATTGGAATAAAATTTTAGTTATAAGCCCAACTAATGCAACAGCTAAAAAGGCAATTGCTGGCATACAGGCTCCACAAAAGAAAAAATAATTTATTCATAGTTATAAGCAAGGATGAAAAATATATTCAGATCATTAAATCAAATATATTATTTGATTTATACTTTGATAATATTATTGACAATATTAGGTTATTTTCTGAATATGAATAACTTATTGTCTGTAGATATTGGAAAAAGTACAGGAATTGTATTTTTGTCGGTACAAGTATTGATAACTGTGTTTGCCGTAGTTTATTTTGGTTTTTTCCTTTATAGAGTAACCAAATTAAAAGCCAATATTAACGAAAAAAACAAGGAAGCTATATATCATAATATAGCAAATATCCGCCTATATCTTATTGGCGTTAGTTTACTTGCAGGTGTACTTTGCCTTTATTTGGTACGATCAGAGATTGTTTTGTATCAAATAGCAATTTCAGCTGTTTTATTAATATTGAGTAAACCAAAAGAGTCGATAATTGATGATATACTTACTGAAAATTGAAATAAATGACAGATTCAAAAACTACCTATCATCATAGGGCTTTTAGCATAATAGGAGCTGTTGTGACACTAGGTATTGTTTATGGTGATATTGGCACTTCCCCTTTGTATGTAATGAAAGCAATTCTGGGTGCAAATTCGGATATCGATAATAACTATATTTTAGGTGCAATTTCTTGTATTTTTTGGACTCTTACGCTCCAAACTACTGTTAAATATGTTCTTATTACACTTAGGGCTGATAATAAAGGTGAAGGTGGTATCTTGGCACTTTATGCTTTAATTCGTAAAAGTAAGAAAAAATGGTTGTACCTCGTGGCAATTCTTGGTGCAAGTACCCTTATTGCTGATGGAATTATAACTCCTTCTATCACTGTTGTTTCAGCTATCGAGGGTTTGCAGGGAATGTACGCTGATACGCCTGTGGTTCCAATAAGTATCGGAATTATAACAGCACTTTTTTTTATTCAACAGTTTGGCACCAATGTTATTGGAAAGTCATTCGGTCCTATTATGTTTATTTGGTTTGCAGTATTGGGTGTCTTGGGCGTATTACAGATTATGGAATTTCCATTAATTCTGAAAGCATTAAATCCATATTATGCAATTAACTTATTAATTCATTATCCAAACTGGTTTCTGATTTTAGGTGCCGTATTTCTGTGTACTACAGGAGCCGAGGCATTATATTCAGATTTGGGGCATTGTGGAATAAAAAATATCCAAATCAGTTGGATGTTTGTGAAAACGACTTTGGTGCTGAATTATTTAGGGCAAGGAGCTTGGATTTTGACTCATGCTTCGTCTATATCAAACGAAACAAATCCATTTTATGCCATGATGCCAGCAGGATTTTTACCTGTTGGAGTTGCATTAGCCACTGCTGCAGCTGTTATAGCTAGTCAGGCTCTTATTAGTGGCTCTTATACCATTTTTAGCGAAGCAATGAGTTTGAACTTTTGGCCACGACAACTTATTAAATACCCAACAAAACTTAAAGGGCAAATGTATATTCCCTTCGTAAATGGATTTTTGTTTGTTTTTTGTGTTTTAATGGTTTTGTTTTTCCAAAGTTCGTCGAAAATGGAAGCCGCTTACGGATTGTCGATTACGATTACTATGCTAATGACAACACTTTTGTTGACTTTCTATTTGAAAACCAAACGGGTGAAACTCTATTTTGTATACCCCTTTATTTTTATATTTCTAATATTAGAGTTGTCGTTTTTTATAGCTAATATGTATAAATTTATGCATGGTGGCTGGGTTACAGTGCTTATTGCCGGATGTATTGGTTTAGTTATGTTGGTTTGGTATAATGCTAGGCGAATTAAAAACCGACATGTGCAGTATGTAAACATTGAACCTTTTTATTCAACCATTTCGGATTTAAAAAAAGACAAAACTATTCCAAAATATGCTACCAATTTAGTGTATATTAGTAAAGCAAATTATACCACTGAAATTGAAAATAAAATTGTATATTCAATTATAAACAAACAACCTAAGCGAGCCGATTATTATTGGGTATTACACATCGATTTGATGGATGACCCCAATACTTTCGAATACACTTATGATCAATTGGTGCCTGGTGTACTGTTTCGAGTAAATCTTCGGATTGGATTTAAAATTCAACCCATGATAAATCTTTATTTTCGCCAAATAGTAGATGAACTAGTTGTCAATAATGAGTTTGATCTAAGAAGCAATTACCCATCTTTGCGTAAACATGATATTGCTGCCGATTTTAAATTTATTTTGATACATCGAATTTTTACGCTTAATCAAATAAGACACTTTGGCGAAAAGCTGTCTTTATCAATCTATAATATTGTTAAACATTTGGGAATTAGCGATATAAAAGCTTATAATCTTGAAACTAGTAATGTATTGGTAGAGTCAGTCCCGCTCATAGTAGATACAACATGTAAACTTAAAATTAAAAGAGTGATTAGTTAAACTCAATAGCATTGAAAAATTAGCAAAGAATCAATTTGGGTGTTAAATAGCAGAAGTCTGGAGCTCGTATTTGCATGACATTAAACTTTTTATAGTTTCATTTGGTTATAATATTACAAAAATATAATACAATATGAGAAACATTAAAATTGAAACTAAATGGTCAATTATTTTTTCGATTGCTGGGTTGCTTTGGATGCTGCTTGAGAAACTAAGTGGCTTACACGATAAACACATCGATTATCATCAGTATTTAACCAATTTGTACGCCATTCCGGCAATATGGATTATGGTGCTAGCACTTATCGATAAAAAGAAAAACTTTTATGAAAGTAAAATGTCGTACAAGCAAGGTTTAATTACGGGTATTGTTCTATCTGTAATTATAGCTGCATTAAGTCCACTTACACAATGGGTTACATCGTACGTAATTTCACCTGAATATTTTCCTAATGTAATTAAACGTTCGGTTGAAATAGGCTATTATAAAACAATTGAAGAAGCTCAAGCAAACTTCAATTTCGCAAGTTATGTAAAACAAGGACTTATTGGAGCTTTAATGATGGGTATCGTCACTACTGCTATAGCTATGATTTTTATAAGGACAAAAAAGAACCACTAATTGTAATGCACAATTAGTGGTTCTTTCGTATCAATAAAATTCAGCGATTATAAACTTTCGCCAAAATCAGCTTTAAATTTAGCCATTAGTTTTTGTGGCCAATCGCTTGTTGGCTCCAAGCCTCCCATAAAGAAGCGAAGTACTGGCGGTTCGTACACAAAACGCAATCCACCAATCAGTTCACGGTTGTCGTACAACCAGTTTAAGCGGTCTTCCACATATTTAACTTGCGACAAAGTAAATACACGGCGAGGCATTGCCAAGCGTAACAATTCCATATCGGCATACGTTTCATTTCCATCTTCATCGCGTTGGTTTGATATAGAACCTCGCTCCATACCACGAACACCCGAGATTAAGAACAATGCAGCGGCCAAAGCACCTGCAGGATACTCGGTTTGTGGAATATGTGCACAAACTTGCATGGCATCGAGGTGAGCACCTAATACACCAGCCGGTCTGATAACCGGAATTCCTTTTTCGTGCAACGAATCAACTAAATATTTAATAAAACTAGGACTTTGACAAATCATGGTTTCGTCTTGCGTTTCGTAAAGTCCTACAGCCATGGCTTCAATTTCGCGAATTGAAATACCACCATAAGTAGTAAAACCTTCGTAAAGAGGCACTAGGGCTTCCAATTCTTTATAAATCTCCATGCTGTTCATACACATACCACCACCACGCGAAGATGATATTTTACGTGCTGAGAAATAAACCAAGTCGGCCAATGCAGTCATGGTTTTTATAATTTCAGCCATATTCGAGTTTTTGAACTCTTCTTCACGTTGTAAAACCAAGTATGCATTTTCGCCCAACAAACTAGCATCTAAAATCAAACGAATACCAAATTTATCGGCTACAGCACGTACGTCGCGTAAGTTCTGAACCGAAAATGGTTGTCCGCCAATGAGGTTAGTCGAAGCTTCCATACGAATAAAAGGAACATTGGCAGCACCATGATTCACAATAGTTTCTTCCAACAATTCAATATTCATATTGCCTTTAAAAGGATGATCCGAATTAATCACATAAGCCTCAGGATAAAGCAATTCAGCAATTTTACCACCGTTGTGCGTAATATGCGCCATAGCAGTTGTAAAGTGATAGTTCATAGGTACCAAACTACCTTTTTTTACATAAGCTATTGAAATAATACTTTCGGCAGCACGTCCTTGGTGAACGGGAAGTAGTAAATCTTTGCCCAACACATCTTTCACAGCTGTTTGTAGGCGAATAAAACTTTGTGAACCAGCATAAGCATCATCGGCTTGCATCATAGCAGCTAATTGATTGTCGCTCATAGCATTGGTACCCGAATCGGTTAACATATCAAGGAATACATCCTTGGTGCTTAAACGAAAAGTGTTGAATCCACCTTCGTAAAGAGCTTCGAGACGGCGTTCGATTGGAACAAGATTAAGTTTTTGCACAATGCGTACTTTGTGCAATTCTAACGGAATGTTTTCTCCGCTGTAAAATTTGATTTGTTGCATAGCGATTACAAAAAATGATTATTAATAGAATTGTATAATTTAATTCGACTTCGGTTCAAAAAAAAGTGCCTGTAATTAAACAAGCACTAAAAACGTATAAATATGTATATTATTTACAAATCAAAGTCTATCAATAGCAAAGATAATGAATTTATTTGTATAAAGGAATAAATTGTGGTAATTTGTAATTAATTTGATAATTTTCTTTTTTGAAACTGAATATGCTGATACCAATTGATATAAAAATAAATAATAACAAAAACCACCAAGTAAAAAATATTATTCGATTGATTGTGATAATCCTCAATTTGACTGGCAGGAATTTGGCTTGTAAAAATATATAATAATATAATTACTATACGTATAGCATTCATTACAATAATCAAAAACAATCCGGTAAGAACATACGAAATTCTGTTTACAAAAGGACTTCGAATGGCAAAAATTAATCCCGTAAAAACAAACATTAAACCAACACCTAAGCAGTTTTGATCCAAAAACAACCAATAATTTTCCAAATATATGAATTTAGCTTGAACATAAGCTTGTTCGTAACCAATTATCCAAAATAGAAAGTTGCTGATAACTAATATTATCTTCGTTAAATAAAGCACAAATACGTTCCATTTACCTACCAAAAACCAATCGAACAAGCCTGTAATGGCTGGCAGCAATGCAATAATACTGAGTAAAATATTCAACGAAAAATAGAATGTAGCTCTTATCTTCTCGTTAATTTTATCAAATATAGTTTGTGTAAGTTCATACAAGCTAGTTTTGTAACGAATTAAACCATACATAAGCAAATAACGCAACCCTATAACAAATTGAACGGCAGAGCTTTGATATTCAACGGGTGTATACGTTTCGATTAATATACGTGCGTTAGTAAGTAAAAAGTAAGCTACAACAGCAAGTACGTAAATAAAAAATGTTCTTTTTAACTTTCGGACGAAAGTAAAAAGAACAAAAAATGCTAGCACAAAATACTTAATAACTAGAATTAGATCAAAGCTAAATACAAGTTGATTATTACGTAAAAGTGAGTTTGCAGCATCTACAGTATAACCTTTAGCAACAAAATTCAATGTAGAAACCAGTAAATTAGCATATATCAATTCAATAGCTTGGTAGAGTGGAGTAGCTACAAATACTGATTTAGCAAAATAATATATACATATAGCAAGTACAAGAAACAGAAACAGTTGAATTTGTTTATTTTCTTGTACTCGTTTAATAAATTGCATTGTTAACACAATATCTACTAGCTATCTTTTTTCTTCTTTTTGGCAAGCAAAGATGTTACAAAACCACCCGCAGCCAACAATGCTAAAAGTATACCGCCATCGAGAGGAGCAGATGCTCCACCTCCACCACCTGGATCAGAAGGTAATATTTGTGCATAAGTTTGCAATGCAACCAACGAAAAAATAGCAATAGCAACTAATATTTTTACAGTTCTCATATTGAAAAATTATCTTATAAACGATTTAATTCGAGTCGTTTTGTCAAGTGTTGTGATTTCAAAAATATATAAACCTTTATTTAAACTTACAGCCTGACCATTGCTGATTGTACCAACAAATACCGATTTTCCACTTATATCGTATACTGCAAGTTGAGCATTAGCACTTAAGCCATTAATTATTGCTGCATTTGCAGTTGACGAAATTTGAATTTTACCATCATTTGATACCGAAACGCCAGTTGTAATTTTAGGTGCAAATTGCACATTAAAACGGTTAGTAGTTCCTGTAGTGCTAGTAGTATATTCATAGCTTCCAGTAGAAAGTAAATCGGCACTTCGTCCAGTTACTTTATCGTACAAAATTACAGCTGCGTAGTTATTAACTTTATCCGTATTGCTTATCGAAATACTATAATTGCCTGTAGCAGCAAATCGTGTTTGTAATTCAACCGATGATATAGACCTTGGCAAAGTATTAATAGCTGCACTAAATCCATTTATAGTGGAGTATAAATACGATACATTGGCGTCCATGCCAAACATTTTAGCTGCATCTTGGCCAATTACATAATCGGGTGAAGCTCCGTCTTGTAGTCTTATTCTGGTTACATCATCGTAAACTGAGTTTCCATTACTTAAGTTCAAATAAATATCGTCCACTTCGGCCTGTGTTTCTTTGGCAGTTAATGCTGAAACTTTACGACCACTATTGGCAAAGCTCTGTGATGCACTTGTAGCTTGTAAAAAGAATGATGTAAAAGGTTTCACATCCAAACCTTCGCCAGTTAATGCAGGCGAATAATTAGTGCCATTATAAGCATAATAAGTAGCACCTGGGCTTGTAGAACCTAAATTAAACTTCGTGGAAAGCGGCGAAATTATTAAATTCCAATCTCTATGTTCTTCGTTAGAATTATGTCTGTCGGTAGTAACCGATGCTCCATTTACACTAAAAAAGCTGCCTATATTACTTCCCCTCGAAGTGAAATCAATTGTGCCTGCACTATTTTTATAAATAATATATCCTCTGTTGGCAGTAAATGTTTTGCTTGACACATTGCCCCAATGTATACCTTGCCCCGTGTAATTAGCTGTACCAGCCGATGCACGTGTATTTCCATTGTATTGTTGTACCACATAATCAGCACCAGAATTTAAATCACCCCAATTTAATACTGTTTGTGAACCTCCATTAAATACATCAGCCGACGCTACAGTAAATGGGAAGCCCATAAATTGCCACTTTAGTGGATTGGAAAACGTTTTGCGTACAATAATTCGTGCATTTTGACCAAGAGTAATATTGCCTGTATTCCAAATTTGTCCTGAATTATCTGATGCATCAACCTCAATAACCAATTGATTTGTTATTAATATCTGTTGATTTGTGGTTAATTTGGCGTAACTTCTAAATAACAATGAGTTTGTGGTTATTGGTCCGCCAGCATTTATAGAAGTATTATTTCTGATTTCAATACTATTAGCAATAGCACTTGTTGGATTATTACTCCAATTATTTCCACCTAAATCTATCTGCCAATTCCCATTAGTCCATTCACCATCGGCGTTTGAACGATAATCAGAACCTGTGGTAATAGCTGATGCCACATTATACGAACTGGCAACAGTGTTATTAATGGCATAAACTCTGTAATAATAAATAGTATTTGGTGAAAGCGAATTTATAGTAACATTTTTTACTGAAGATACCTTTGTTTGAGCTCCAGTAAAACTAACATTATTTGCATATTGAACTGTATATGTTGTACCAGCATCGTTTAATCCATTATCAGCTGTCCAGTTAGCTTGAAATGAAGTTGTTGTGATATTTGTGGCTTCAATTGTAACTGGAATTTTTGGTTTAACTGATAAAGTCCTTAATACTGGGGCTGCAGCATCGTAACTTCCATTTCCAGCCTGAGTTGCAGTAATATCACTTTTACCTGGGCCAACAATTGTAATGTTGCCTCCTGAAACTGTTGCTACAAGTGGATTTGAGCTTGATAATGAAACAGTTAATCCGCTGTTCGATGATGCTCCTGAACTAAATGTAGCATCGCCGTAAGTTTTTGTCGGAGGCGTAGTAAAGGATATTGTTTGTGATGCTTTTGCAGTTACACTTATATCGTCTACTGCCATCAAGTGGTTAGGATTCAAATCTGTAGTTTCCCAAACTACTATAATTTCAGAACCTGGAGCAATTGTCTCATTAATAATATGTGTGTTTGTAGCTCTATTAGCTGCCAAATTACCATTTAAACTAATTTGAGCTCCAGTGTTTTGTGGTGATGAAAACAACATAGAAGCACTTTCAAGATTTAAAGGATTGATGGTTGTTATCGCAGAGCCTGATATTTGGTAAACCAAATTAATGTTTTGTGGACTAGTATCTTCGTCTCTCCATTGCTCGCCAGTCCAAGTTATTACTAGTGAACTTATAGTTGTTGATAGCATTGTGTTTTTAAAACGCCATCCTACATACATTTTATCTCCAATACTTCCAATTGGAAAAAATCCTAAAGCTCTGTCAGGACTACCAATAGACCCATAAGAAGTTAACCCTCCAACTAACCCAGTACCATCATTTAAACTAAAAGAACTGGCTGGATTTCCATCTGCATTCAATGTATACCAATTAGCAATTGTACTATTATCAGTCCAGCTCCCAGCTGAAGAAAGTGAATTAAAATCCTGCGTATAGGTAGTTCCAATTCCTGAAATGGACGTTTGTGAAAAAAGCGAAGCTGTGCTTATTCCAATAAAGGAAAAAGCAAGCAAGCAAAATTTTAAATTTGCGTAAAATGTTTTCATAATTTATTAATATGAAATGTTGAAAAACTAATACAGTTCAACAAGTATAACAACTTGATTAGATATTAGTTTAAACAACTTGATTAAGTTTTAATTTTATATGTTCTTTTAGTTAAAACAATGTAGCAATAATTGCTACAAAAAAAGCATAATTATTCAGATGTAATTAATTAAAAATGAATAGTTTGCAAATATAGCTATTATATTAAACCAAATCAACGAGTTTAACATTAATTATGATATTTAACGCATTGATAAATTAGCAATATTACAAAATGATTAAATAAAAAAAAACCCTAAAACAGTCAAAACACTAATTATGAGAACCTAAAATGAAACAAACTACTACTCAGGAAGGATTAACCTGCAATAAACACAAAACTGAAACAAATACGATTCAAATAAAATCAATTTGTAATACAAAATAGTACATCCCAAACTAAAAAACTCCTGATTTAAGTAATAGGAAATAAATAATGTCGCATTTGTAAAAAATAATAATTTCACAAATCAATTGTAACTTCAAGTCCCCTTTAGGGGAAAGAGGGGCAGTTATAACATTAATTTTTGCAGCCCCAAGCCCCTAAAGGGGATGTAGAGTTACTTTCGACTTTAAAAAAATGGTATATTATATTTGAACATTTACTTAAACATTTAAATCAGGAGTTTTTTGAATGGTTAAAATTGGAGTACCTTTGCTTTATCATCTCCCCTTTATAATCCGTTTAATATCATTCAATTTATTTAAAGCCTCAACAGGGGTTAAATTATTGATATCCAAGTTTTTTATTTCGTCACGAATTTGTTCCAACACGGGGTCGTCCAACTGGAAAAAGCTTAGTTGCATCCCTTCGCGGTGTTCGGCAATGGAGCCTATTGGTTTCGAAACAGTTGCTTGTCGGTTGTCGGCTTCTAGGTCCTTGAGTATTTGTTCGGAGCGCTTTACAATGCTTTGCGGCATGCCAGCCATTTTGGCCACATGAATACCAAAACTGTGTTCGCTACCGCCGCGCACTAACTTACGTAGGAAAATCACTTTTTTATCCACTTCCTTTACCGAAACATTGTAATTTTTTATACGGTTAAAGGATTTTTCCATCTCATTCAACTCATGATAATGTGTTGCAAAAAGCGTTTTGGCCTTGCAACTCGGATGTTCATGAATGTACTCCACAATAGCCCAAGCAATAGAAATACCATCATAAGTGCTTGTGCCACGCCCCAATTCATCAAACAAAATCAGACTACGATTCGAGAGATTGTTCAGAATGCTGGCCGCTTCGTTCATCTCCACCATAAAAGTAGATTCGCCTTGCGAAATATTATCACTGGCACCTACACGTGTAAAAATTTTATCGACCACACCAATGCGGGCACTTTGCACGGGCACAAAACATCCGATTTGAGCCATAAGTGTAATAAGTGCTGTTTGGCGGAGCAAGGCCGACTTACCTGCCATGTTTGGTCCGGTAATAATAATTATTTGTTGCGTTTCGTTATCCAAAAACACATCATTGGCAATATAGGTTTCGCCCACGGGCAATTGCTTTTCGATAACCGGATGGCGACCTTGTTTAATGTCTAACACATCATTATCGACCACTTCGGGGCGCACATATTTGTTTTCGGCCGACACTTTGGTAAACGACAACAAACAATCGAGCTGAGCTATTAGGTTCGAATTTAATTGAATAGCTGTAATATAATCGCTCAGGGCAATCACCAATTCGTTGAAAAGGCGTGTTTCTATAGCCAGAATTTTTTCTTCGGCACCCAGAATTTTTTCTTCGTATTCCTTGAGTTCTTGTGTAATATAACGTTCGGCATTAACGAGTGTTTGCTTGCGTATCCAGGTTTCGGGCACTTTGTCTTTGTGCGTATTCCGAACTTCGATGTAATAACCAAACACATTATTAAAGTGAATTTTTAGACTTGGAATGCCTGTAGATTCACTTTCGCGCTCCTGAACACGCTGTAAATACTCTTTTCCCGAATGTGCTAAGGTGCGCAACTCATCCAAATCAGGATCAATACCGTAACGCAGTATGCCGCCACGATGCAACAAAATGGGCGGGTCGTTATTTACTTCTTTTTCAATTTTTTCCGAAATAATATGGCAAGCATTTAGTTGGTCGGCAATTTTTTGAAGAGTTACATTATCCGTTTCGGCACAGGCGTATTTTATTGGTTCAATGGCTTTGAGTGCCACTTTGAGCTGTACTACTTCGCGCGGATTAATGCGGCCAACAGCTACTTTTGATATAATACGCTCAAGGTCGCCAATTAAAGCTATGTTTTGTTCCAAAATTTCTTTCAGAGCTGGATTTTTAAAGAAAAACTCCACTACACTAAGACGTTCATTTATTGGCTTAACATCTTTGAGTGGAAAAGCAATCCAACGTTTGAGTAAGCGAGCACCCATGGGACTAATGGTTTTATCCAAAATATCGACCAAAGTTTTAGCGCCTTCGTTTATAGAACCATAAAGTTCCAAATTACGAACCGTAAACCTGTCGAGCCACACATAGCGATCTTCCTCAATTCGAGCCAATTGTGTAATATGACCCGTTTGCTGGTGGTGCGTTAAATCTAAATAATGAAGTATAGAACCAGCTGCAACAATACCATTTGTAAGATTATCAACACCAAAACCTTTGAGATTTTTTGTTTCGAAGTGTTTCAGCAGGCGTTCGTGGGTCGACTCGGGTGTGTAAGCCCAATCTTCCAATGCATACGTAAAAAATTTGGTACCGAACTGACTTTCAAAATCTTTGCGCTTGGAACGATCAAAAAGTACTTCTTTTGGACTAAAACTATTGAGCAATTTATCAACATACTCGCTTGTGCCTTCGGCCACCAAAAACTCACCCGTAGAAATATCCAAAAATGCAACACCAACACGTGTTTTATTGAGATATACACTTGCCAAAAAATTATTCTCCTTGTGATTTAGCGTAGTATCGCTATACGAAACTCCTGGCGTAACCAACTCGGTTACACCACGTTTCACCAACTTTTTGGTCAGTTTGGGATCTTCGAGCTGATCGCAAATAGCCACGCGCTTACCTGCACGAACCAATTTAGGTAAATAAGTATCCAGCGCATGATGCGGAAAACCAGCCAACTCAACTGTTCGAGCCGACCCATTCGCACGGCGTGTTAGTGTAATTCCTAAAATTTCTGACGCTTCAATAGCATCGGTTGAGAAAGTTTCGTAAAAATCACCACAACGGAAAAGCAATATCGCATCAGGGTGTTTCGCCTTGATTTCGAAATATTGCTTCATTAGGGGAGTTTCTACTATTTCGTTTGCCATTCTTTTTTTGTTATTTGCCCTGCGGGCGTTATTAGCTTCGCGATATTTGTGCTTCGCACGTTATTTACTTCGTGTTATTTGCCCTATGGGCGTTAATAGCTTCGCGATATTTGCCCTGCGGGCGTTATTAGCTTCGCGTTATTTAATTACGCCCGAAGGGCAAATAACTATCAATATCGCGCAGCTAATAACCATTAATAACGCCAAAGGCGAATAACGCGCAGCCTAATAACTATAAATTTAATGTGTTAATCGCCGCGGTCATTTTTGACCAAGCGTACTTTTGTTTTTCAATTTTAATGTTTGCAATAAACTCTTCGGAACGCTTGTTGGTAAAAAAATCGAACAAAGCATTTGCTATCGAAATAGGTTCTACATCAACCACATATCCCACTTTGCCATGCGGAACAATTTCAGCTAGTCCGCCAACATTAGTTACTAACATAGGTTTTTCAAAATGATACGCAATTTGACTCACACCACTTTGAGTAGCTGAGCGGTAGGGTTGCGCCACCATATCGGCAATACTAAAATAATTACGCACTTCGTTATCCGGAATAAAAAGTGTACGTAGCTCTACATGACTTTCCAATTTTAATTTTGCTATCAAATGCAAATATGGCTCAGGATCTTCGTAAAACTCACCTGCCACAATTAATTTTAGTGGAAACTCGCGCAAACGCTTATCAGCAAACGCTTCGAGCAACAAATCCAATCCTTTATACTCACGTATAAATCCAAAGAACAGTATATATGAGATTTTTTCGTGCAATCCAAGTCGCATGGCAGCATTCGCTTTTTCGAGCTGATTGCCGTAGTGGTCATAAATAGGGTGTGGCGAAACTACAATAGGCTTGTCGGTTTTATCAAATTGCTTGATATCATCCACAACAGAATCTGCCATAGCCACAAAAGCATCCATAGCACTCACAAAAAACCCAGGAAGCAATTTATCCAAAATGGTTGGTTCGTGAGGTATCATATTATGAATGAGCGCAATGGCTTTGGTGTTTTTGGAACGAATCATACGTGCTATTGTACCAAAACAAGGAGCCATAAATGCCATCCAATAACAAAAAATCACTTTGTCAGCATTTTTCTTTTTAATGTCACGTCCCGCCTTTATCCATGAAAATGGATTCATCGAATTTATCAATCGGGTAATTTTTAAATCGGTTGGTTGAGCTTCATCAGAAAACTGAGTTTTACCCGGAAATAATATTTTTGGATACTGAACGGTAAACGTAACTATCTCAACATCATTTCCTTCGCTAGCATATTGACGCGCCAAACGCTCATTATACGCAGCCAATCCACCTCTAAATGGGTAAGCAGTTCCTACTAGTACTATCTTCATAACTTAGACAATTTTTAGCTGAATTCAAGTATTTATCAGATTTTTAACCCCAAACCATAAATACATTCATTCAATTTGCAAATGTACAAAAAAAAACAAAACCACTTGGTAAATTTGCTTAATGTTGAACGCTTGTAGTTGATTTGTTCAGTTCAAAAAACTTAAAAAAATAAATAATATTTCAAATTAGTAGATTAGTTGAAAAAAAAAGCATTTAATTTGTAGTCCGTGAGCAAGACTATTTATTTATAGCTTTAAATAAGGTGTTGAAAACTTATTTGATATGGGCAGGAGCATTGATGGTAGTAAGGTTTGCTACACACATTATTATTAACAAAAAAATAAAAGCCAAATTTTTTACATCGACACACATACGCATAATCAGTTAAGCAACAATCCATTTGCTGTTGTTGATGTGCCGTTGAATGAAGTTGAGTCATTTTCTAAGTCACATCCCGACACATTTTTTTCTACTGGCATTCATCCTTGGGAAGTTCATAATGCCGATACTTCGGTTTTAGACATTTTTGAAAAACTATTTGTGAATGACAAATTTAAAGCTATTGGTGAATGTGGTTTTGATCGAAACGCCAAGGCATCGTTCAAAGAGCAAGGTTATTTCTTTGAACGACAAGTTTTACTTTCTGAAAAATACGAAAAACCAATTCTCATTCACTGCGTAGCTTCATTCAACGAAATTATACTACTCCGTAAACGTTATAATCCAACCCAAAATTGGATTTTACATGGCTTTAGAGGAAAACCCGAAATGGCAAGCCAACTTCTCAAACACGGTTTTGCACTATCCTATGGCAACAAACACAACCCAGCAAGTGTTGAAATAACTCCTATTGATCAACTGTGTATTGAAACTGACATTCACAATGATATCCAAATAGAAACTATTTACCGCGCAATAGCAACCCTGAAAAACTGCAATACTGACGAATTAAATGCAGCTTGCCGCCTTTTAAAGCTGTATGTATGTTAATTAACTACCACCTTTTGTTTTAAAATCAAAACAAAATAATCTTCAAAACTTTTTTTATATAAATTTGCAAGTTCAATAATTCTTGTAAACATTTTTATTTCATGAAAAAAATTGCCCTGTTTTTCTGTTTTTCTATTCTAGCTTTTTCTATGCAAGCTCAAGGTGTTTCGGCATTACAACAACGAAAACTCAGCAATGCCCTTTCAGCAATATCATCGCTTTATGTTGATACCATTAATGATAAAAAAATGGTAGAGTCGGCTATTCAGGCCATGCTCAAAGAACTGGATCCGCACTCGTCCTATATTTCGAAAGAAGAAGTTGACCGTGTAAACGAACCACTCGAAGGTAGTTTCGAAGGTGTAGGCATACAGTTTCAACTATTAGAGGATACACTGTTGGTAGTACAAACCATAGCGGGTGCACCTGCCGAAAAAGTGGGCGTATTGGTTGGCGACCGTATAATTTACATAGGTGATGAATTAATAGCGGGTGTAAAAATGCAAAACTCGGATATAATGAAACGCTTACGGGGGCAAAAAGGAACAGAAGTGACAGTTAAAATCAAACGTGGAGGAAAATCGGATCTACTTACTTTTAAAATTATCAGAGATAAAATTCCAATTTATAGCGTTGATGCCACGTATATGATAGGCTCCGATATTGGCTATATAAAAATAAATAATTTTGGCAGCACTACTAACGAAGAGTTTCAGAAAGCGTTTACCAAACTCCAAAAGGCGGGCATGAAACACTTAGTGCTAAGTTTGCAAGGCAATGGTGGCGGTTATTTGAATGCTGCGCATCAACTGGCCGATGAGTTTTTAAGCAAAAACAAGCTAATAGTTTATACACAAGGACTGAATCAACCAAAAAGCGTTATGGAGTCCACTGCTTTGGGGCGTTTTGAAACAGGAAAACTAATAGTGCTAGTGGATGAATATTCGGCTTCGGCTAGCGAAATTGTATCGGGTGCTGTTCAGGATTGGGACCGTGGAATAATTATTGGTCGTAGAACATTTGGTAAGGGTCTTGTGCAGCGTCAATTACCATTGGTTGATGGGTCAATGCTTCGACTTACGACTGCTCGATATTACACACCAACAGGACGATGCATTCAGAAATCGTACAAAGATGGCGTTGAGAAATATGAAAAAGACTTGATGGAACGTTACAAACATGGTGAGTTTTTACATGCCGATAGCATTCATTTGCCCGATTCGCTACGTTATCAAACTTTGCTTTTAAAACGCACAGTTTACGGTGGCGGCGGCATAATGCCTGATATTTTTGTACCAATTGATACTACACGATATACCGATTTTCATCGCAAAGTAGTGGCACAAGGGCTTGTTAACAAAGTAGCCGTGCAATACATTGATAAAAACAGAGCTGATTTAAAAAAGAAATATAGCGGTTTTGAGAAATTCAAAAAATCGTTCGAAATAAGCGATGAACTACTTGATAAATTGAAACAGCTGGCCGAAAAAGATAAAATTGTAGTAGATTCAACGCAATTTGAGACATCAAAAAACCTTATTAAACTACAACTCAAAGCCCTGGTTGCTCGCGATTTATGGGAAGTAAATGAATATTATCAAATTATAGATAGCGAAAACGAATCGCTCCTCAAAGCCATCGAAATACTGAAAACCAAAGGGGCTTACGAAAAGATAATAAACAGTCTTTGATGGATATAATTAAAAGAAAGCTAATACTTATAACTTGCTTAATAATAGCATCAATTAGCTATTCACAACAAATGGAGAAAACCATTTGGAAAGTGATGTGCTATAATGTAGAAAATTTATTCGACTGCGTGGATGATAGTTTGACTAACGATTCGGAGTATTTGCCAGGTGGCATGCGCGGTTGGAACTACGAAAAATATACCCGCAAGCAAGCCAATGTATCCAAAGTGATAGCTGCCATTGGCGGCTGGGACCCGCCAGCATTGGTGGGTTTGTGTGAGGTGGAATCCGAAAAATGCCTGTGGGATTTAACGCGCTATTCTGGTCTGAAAAGCATGAAATATCGCTTTGTACATTTCGAATCGCCGGATGCACGTGGGGTAGATGTGGCGCTATTGTATCAACCTTCAGCATTTAAACCACTTGTTAAACAAGCCATAGGTATTCATTTTCCGCAAAGCAACAGTCGCACGCGCGATTTACTCTATGTGAGTGGCACAGTGCCCACAGGCGACACCTTGCATGTTTTTGTGTGCCATTTTCCATCACGTTTGGGTGGTGAGCTCGAATCGGAAGAAAAGCGTAACTTTGTGGCTTCGGTAGTACGACAAAAAGTGGACAGTTTGCTTACAGCGAACGCAAAGTCGAACATTTTGATAATGGGTGATTTTAACGATTACCCAACCAATACAAGTATGAGCTTGATACTTGGCGCAGCCAAACCCGAAATGCCTTTTGCAACCAAGCAACTGTACAACTTAATGTATCCCATACATTTAGCAGGTAAAGGTTCGCATAAGCACGAAGGCGAATGGGGTGCGTTGGATCAAATTGTAGTTTCGGGGAATTTACTACTCAACAATACATTCAAATGCCACGAGGCACAAGTTTTTGAAGCCGATTTCTTGTTGGTCGACGACGAAAAGTTTCTGGGAAAACAACCTTTCCGTACTTACAATGGCATGAAGTATCAGGCGGGATTTGCCGACCATTTGCCGGTTTATGTGGATTTTGAAATAAACGACTAAAATAGAATGTCAACTGATTTTGCTTTAGAATCCAATCTGCCCCTATAGCCAGAAGAAGCATCATTTATTTTTGTTCATAAATAATTTGAGACACAACAGAAAGGGGCTAATCACTCTGAATAGCCCCTTTCGAAGAAAAATAATAATTCAGAATTACAGCTGAATAGTACCAACATATTTACTTACAGAATTCAGCGAATCAGTTGGAGTTGAGAAATAAATCCAACAATGAATCTCACTACCTGCCCATATTTCAGGGAGTTCTACTTCGGCTGTACCGACACTTCGAAATGCATGATTTTGCTTTAACACCGAAATTCTATCCGTAGGATTAAAGAAAACTATGTTTATGCCATCCTTTTCAGTGCTATTGGTACCAATGGTGGTGTCCCAATCAAGTTTCACTTTCGTACCCGTAGTTTTAAGAGCACTTACCTGACCTGTACTATCTACACTACCAACAGAAAGTGTAAGTAGACTGTAGTCAATACTATAATCCGGAGCTTCACCTGTAACAGCATTCTTCATTGCCAATGATACGCCCTGTTGCATACCATTTGTACTCAGAAACGTAGTTTTAAACAGATTTCGCATGCAACTTAGTTCGCTGTTTGTGAAGCCGAACTTTGAACGTTGTGCCTGTTGTTTGTCTGTATTCGGATTGGCAGGTGCTCTGAATACTTTTAAGATACTTCTACCATCTTTGGTAGTGGCAGCTACTGCGCTGCCGTGGCGTCCGGAAATTGCACCGAACGTGGTTGAATTAAATGTAGCCATTATTATTATTATTTTTAAAATTATTATAATAGTTGTTATATAAGTTATAATTATATGATATAAAAGTTGTTACTTTGCAAACATTATGCAGAATTACAACGATTTAAAATTAAACGAAGCCCAATTTCTATCAGTTGTGGGCGTTAAACTTC
>Ga0247840_10001168_pt1 | contig 52441 bp, 50 predicted proteins | sample LaCruzMarch2015__FD_192404 | JGI IMG/M metagenome (GOLD analysis project Ga0247840, IMG submission 192404) | Freshwater microbial communities from meromictic Lake La Cruz, Castile-La Mancha, Spain - LaCruzMarch2015_17m | ecosystem: Environmental > Aquatic > Freshwater > Lake | place: Spain... | reverse complement strand
TAGCTCCTTCCCATTTTGTTATGGTTTTATTGATACTTTAATTATACCAAAAAGGGTAGGAGTTTTAAATAAAAATATGCAAAAAAAGTCAACAATTATGCGGACTGTGGCGTTTCGTAAACGCCTACTAGTTTCTTTTATAGCAAGAAGGTCAATTTCTAAAAATGGTGTTAAATCCATTTTATTTGATTCGTCTAAATCTGTATAAAATTTATAGATTATTCCGTTTGTAAGTATTCCGAATTTTGAAGTAGTAGTTCCAAAATATCTAAAGAGTTGGGAACTATGTTTGTCCAAATTATCACCACACCATTTTGCCTCAATTAAAATTATAGGCTCGCCATCTTTTAAAATAGCATAGTCTACCTTTTCGCCTTTTTTAATACCAACATCTGCTGTATATTCTGGTAAAAATTCATCTGGGTTAAACACATCATATCCAAGCATCTGAAAAAAAGGCATTATTAAGGACATTTTAGTTGCCTCTTCTGTTGGTATTTGTTCTTTTAACTTTTCTACTCTAGTCGAAAATTGTTTCAGTGTATCAATGAAATCCATAATGACAGCTCCTTATATTTTGAAATTTTATAGAATACTAATTATTTCTAAATTCAACACTATTTAATACTATAGTGCTATTAAATTTTATCTAATTCTTCTTTAATTAGCTTATTTAAAAGCCCAGGGTTTCCTTGACCTTTTGTTGCTCTCATTGTTTGTCCAACTAAAAAACCTATTGCTTTATCTTTTCCTGCTTTATAATCAACAACTGATTGTGGGTTTGCATTTATAACATCTATTACAATTTTCTGCAAAGCACCTTCGTCGCTAATTTGAATAAGACCTTTTTCTTTTACTATTTCCTCTGGGTCACGAGGGTTTTCAAATAATTCCTCTATAACCTTTTTTCCTGCTGTGTTGCTTATTGTACCATTTTCTATTAGTGAAATTAGCTTAGCAAGTTGCTCGGCAGTAAAAGGAATTTCTGATTGTTCTAAGCCTTTATCATTAAGCATTCTTGAAATATCGCTTAAAATCCAGTTGCTAACTGCTTTTGCAGTAGCGCCGAGGTTTACGCATTTTTCAAGGAAATCTGCAAGTGCTTTGCTTGATGTAATTTGCCCTGCATCATATTCTGACAAACCAAAATCATTAATATAACGCTCTCTGCGAGCTATTGGAAGCTCTGGCAAAGTCTTTTTGATTTCATTTATCCAATTATCGTCAATAACTATTGAAACAAGGTCAGGCTCTGGGAAATATCTGTAATCATGTGCATTGTCCTTGCTCCTAAGTGGGCTACTTACACCTTTTATATCGTCCCAACGGCGTGTTTCTTGAATTATTTCGTTTCCTGCCTCAAGCTCGATTATTTGTCTTTTTACTTCATACTCAATTGCACGAAATGCAGCACTAAAAGAATTTACATTTTTCATTTCAGAACGAATGCCATACTCTTTTTGTCCAACTGGTCTAATCGACACGTTAACATCGCAACGTAGCGAGCCCTCTTGCATTTTACAATCTGAAACTGCTGTATATTCAAGAATTGATTTTAATGTTTCTAAAAATGTTTTTGCCTCTTCTGCGCTACGCATATCTGGCTCTGAAACTATTTCAATAAGTGGCACACCACAACGGTTATAATCAACAAGCGTAACACCGTGCGACGCCTCGTGTAATAGCTTTCCTGCATCTTCCTCTATGTGAATTCTGGTAATACCAATTCTTTTTTTCTCTCCACCAACTTCTATGTCTAAATAACCATTTTTACAAATTGGCAGGTCGAATTGTGAAGTTTGATATGCTTTTGGCAAATCAGGATAAAAATAATTTTTTCTATCCTGCTTACCAAGCCTTGTAATTTCGCAATTTGTTGCAAGACCTGCTTTTATAGCATAATCAACTACTGTTTTATTAAGCACTGGCAAAACCCCAGGCATACCTGTACAAATTGGGCAACAATGGGTGTTAACCTCTCCACCAAATTCATTTGCACAACCGCAATATATTTTTGATGCAGTAGACAGCTCTGCATGGACTTCAAGACCTATGACTGTTTCGTAATTCATATTAATTCCCCCTAATTAAATCTTTATAACTGTGGACGTACTTTGTGAAAATCTGTATTTTGTTCAAACGTATAAGCTGTTTTGATAAGTGTAGATTCATCAAACGCCTTGCCGATTAACTGCATACCAATTGGCAAGCCATTTTTATCAAAGCCACAAGGAATTGACATAGCAGGAATTCCTGCTATATTTATTGAAACCGTGCAAATATCTTCTAAGTACATTTGTAGTGGGTCGGTCGTTTTTTCACCAATATTAAATGCTGTTGTTGGTGCAGTTGGTGTAAGAATTACATCATATTTTTCAAAAGCTGTGTCAAAATCATTTCTAATTATAGTTCTAACCTGTTGAGCTTTTTTATAATATGCATCATAATATCCAGAGCTTAGAGCATACGTTCCAAGCATTATGCGACGTTTAACCTCGCTACCAAAACCCTCACTACGAGTTTTTTTGTATAAATCAATTAAATCGTCAAAATCTTCAGTACGATACCCATATTTAATTCCGTCATAACGAGCAAGGTTAGAGCTTGCTTCTGCCGAGGAAATTAGGTAATACACAGGAAGTGCGTATTTAGAAACTGACATATTAAAATATTCAACTGTTGCGCCAAGCTTTTCGTAAACTTCTATTGATTTTAAAACCGAATTTTTTACTTCCTCGTTTATTCCATCACCAAGATATTCATAAGGAACACCTATTTTAAGCCCTTTAACATCATTTATAAGTGCTTTTGAATAGTCAGGTGGTGTTAAGTTGACAGAGGTGCTATCCATTGAATCATGCCCTGTTATAGCGTTCAGAACAAGCGCACAATCTGTAACATCCTTTGTAAGTGGTCCAATTTGGTCAAGTGATGATGCAAAAGCAACAAGACCATAACGGGAAACTGTGCCATAGGTTGGCTTCATTCCAACAACACCACAAAAAGATGCAGGCTGCCTTATCGAGCCACCAGTATCCGAGCCAAGCGAATATACAGCAATATCTGCAGAAACAGATGCAGCAGAGCCACCACTTGAACCACCAGGCACTTTAGCCAAATCAAAAGGATTTTTCGTCTTTTTAAAATATGAGTTTTCTGTTGAAGAACCCATAGCAAATTCGTCCATATTAAGCTTTCCAAGTATTGGCGCATTTATCGCCTTAACTTTTTTTGTAACGAAAGCATCGTACGGTGGAACAAAATTACTAAGCATTTTTGATGCGCAAGTAGTTTTAAGCCCATTTGTGCAAATGTTGTCCTTAATACCCATTGGAATACCTTCAAGGGCAGAAATTACATCACCATTTGCAATCTTTCTATCAACAATTTTTGCTGATTCAAGAGCAAGCTCTGGTGTTAGTGTAATATAGCTTTCAACTTTATTTTCAACATTTTCAATGCGTTTTAGAACTGATTTTGTAATTTCCTCACTACTTGCCTCTTTATTAACAAGCATATTATGAAGCTCGTGAGCAGTTAATTTATATAACTCCATTTGTATCCTCCTCTTTATTCAACAACTTTTGGAACTGAAAAACACCCAGCCTCTTTGCTTGGCGCATTTTCGAGCAATAAATCTCGGTCATAAGAACCTGTAACTATATCATCACGGAATACATTTTCCATTTTTATTGCATGATTTGTAGGTTCAATATTACTTGTATCAAGCTCTGTCAACATATCAGCAAAGGTTATTATACTTTCCATTTCAACTGCAAGCTTGTCCGCCTCAGCCTCAGTAACATTAAGCCTTGCAAGATTTGCAACATATTTTACATCATCTTTTGATATTTTCATAGTGTCGCTCCTTTCATAACTGTGTAAACACTTAGTATATTATAATGCAAATTTACCCAAAAAGCAACTATTTTATCATACTATTAAACTCATTTTCATCAATAATTTGAACGCCTAATTGCTCTGCTTTTGTTAGCTTACTTCCTGCCTCTTCCCCTGCTAAAACATAGCTTGTGTTTTTAGAAACACTTCCAGATACCTTACCACCATAGTTTTCAATGATACTTGCAGCTTCATCTCTCTTATAGGTTGGCAGCGTTCCTGTCAATACAAATGTTTTACCTGTAAAGCGATTATCCTTAACAGCACTTGTGTAGCTTAAATCAACGCCTGCAAACCTAAGCTTGTGTATTATGTCAACTGTTTTATTGTTATTAAAAAACTTAATTATACTCTCTGCCATGGTGTTTCCAATGTCAAAAATCTTTATTATGTCGTCAATTTTTGCATTTGAAAGGCTGTCAATATCTCCAAAATGTTCTGCAAGTGCTTTGGCAGTCCTACTTCCTACATGGCGAATTCCTAATGCAAAAACAACTCTATCAAGCCCTGCATTTTTTGATTTTTCAACCGCATCTAAAAGATTTTTAGCAGATTTTTCTGCCATTCTCTCTATCCCAACTAAATCACTAAATTGTAAATAATATAAATCTGCGCCAGTTTCAATTAAATTACTATTTACTAATTGTTCAATAATTGCAGGGCCAAGTCCGTCAATATTCATTGCATCTCGGCTTGCAAAATGAATTATGTTACGTAATATTTGCGCAGGGCAGGCTGGGTTAATACAGCGTGTGGCTGATTCGTCCTGCTCCCTTATGACCTCACCACTACAAACTGGACATTGTTTAGGCATTTCAAATATAGTTTCATTTCCTGTTCGTTCGTCTTTAATTGATTGCAATATTTCGGGAATTATTTCCCCTGCTTTTTGAATAATAACATTATCACCAATGCGTATATCCTTTGCTAAAATATTGTCTATATTATGAAGAGTTGCACGGCTTACTGTAGAGCCAGAAATTCTTACTGGCTGTAATACTGCGTTGGGTGTAAGCACGCCTGTCCTACCAACTTGTACAAATATGTCTAATAGCTTTGTTTGTTTTTGCTCGGCAGGATATTTATATGCGATAGCCCATTTAGGAGATTTCGACGTGCTACCGAGCATATTTCTTTGCTCAAATAAATTAACCTTTATAACTGCACCATCTATTTCAAATGGCAAATCACCACGAAGTTCACCAATGCGCTCAATTTCATCGCATACAGAGTTTATGTTTCGGAATACTGTATATGTTGGGCTAACCTTAAAACCTAATTCTTTAAGCAAATTTAACCCTTCTGTGTGGGTTTTCACCTCAAGCCCATTTATTTGTTGAACATTAAAAATAAATATATCAAGCTTTCTTTGTGCAGCAATTTTGCTATCAAGCTGACGAAGAGAACCTGCGGCAGCATTTCTTGGATTAGCAAAAAGTGGCAGTTCCTGTTCCTCTCTATCCTCGTTTAGTTTAACAAAACTATCAAGTGGCATAAAAACCTCGCCACGTACCTCTAAAAATGGAATTTCCTTAGTTAACCTTAGTGGAATTGATTTAATTGTTTTCAAATTTTGTGTAACGTCCTCACCAGTTATGCCATCACCACGGGTTGAACCACGCACAAATACTCCATTTTCATATTCAAGCGAAACTGATAAACCATCTATTTTCATTTCTACAACATATTCTAACTCCGAATCTCCAATAGCCTTGCGAACATTGTTATCAAAATTTTCTAATTCTCCATTTGAAAATGCATTCGACAAGCTCTCCATTATAACACTATGCGTTACAGTTTCAAAGCCTGCAAGTGGCTTGCCACCTACTCGCTGCGAGGGGGAATTATCAATAATCAAAAGTGGGTTTTCTGCTTCAAGCTTAATAAGCTCGTTCATAAGCTTGTCATATTCAAAATCAGAAATTGTAGGATTATCTTCAACATAATAGCTATGGTTGTGGCGTTCAAGCTCATTTCGTAGCTGATTTATTCTTTCATCAATCATCGTTAATGCTCCTTAAAAAAATGGTATATTCTATTATACCATTTTTTTGGAAATTAACAATAAAATTTATGGGGTTTTATTCAAAATATTATTTTGTGGTGAATATGGAACGCCCTCAATATTCGTATATGTATTTGGAACGTTACCAACAATAATGGTTTCTGCAACAGGTATTGTAGTGTAAACCTCGGCTGTTTTTCGACCAGCAGGTAAAATTGCAGTAATTGTTGCTTTGGCTTCGAGTACAATTTCATGCTTTGTTTGGTTTATGCCTGCACTAATAAATGAATTTTTAAAATTCATCTCAATTATGCCAACTATCATAAGTTTAATTGGAATTTTAGGGCCTCTGCCTGCTAAAAGATAATTATTTGATAAATTCCCTAATGGTATGCCAATTTGCTGTACATCAATATCTGATATTTTATTTTGAATAGCTGATGTAATTTCTGATTTAATTTGGTTCATTTTAATAACATTCGAAACAACTGCAGAAATTTGCCCATCATTATTTTTCTCTATTTTATATAAATCATAATACCCAATATTATTACCTGCAAGCTTTTCACTAACAGTTTCGTTAATTACAACCGTTGCAATTCTTTGGGCTTTGGATTCTGCCATTGAAAGTGCTAATGGTATAAAATGATTTTGCAGTGAAATTATTGAATATGTAATTATGCTTATGCTTAATATAATGATTAACAATTTATTGAAATTTTTTCTGTTATAGCGAAATGTGTAAAAAAAATGCGAGTTAAACCTCCTGGTATGTACATTCAAAGTAATTCACCCCCATAATTAGTATATTCAATAATATTACTTATGTGCAAATAAAAAGCGACCAACCTAATTATATTAAGTTAGTCGCCCTTCAAAACTATTATTTTGTTATTTCATACCATTTTCAACAGATTCAATCATCTTTTTAACCATTTGTCCGCCAACTGAACCGTTTTGTTTTGAAGTTAAGTCACCGTTATAACCTTGTTTAAGGTTTACGCCTACGTCACGTGCAGCTTCCATTTTGAATTTGTCAAGAGCTTCTCTTGCCTGTGGTACTAATGTTCTGTTGTTAGCCATTTAAAGTACATCTCCTTTGTATATAAACTAATTATTGATTACGCTTATATTTTTAGCCATCATTAAAATTTATATACTGGAAATATTTTTATCTATTTCAATTTTAGAAACAGAAATTTCATAAGCTGTTTTGGTTATACTTTCTGTTTCGCTTAGTTTCTTTTGATATTCCCTGCTTTGAATTCTGCCTGTTACTATTACATTATCTCCAACACTTAGAGTGCCAGCAAATTTTGCATTTCTGCCCCACGTTATGCAAGGGATATAGTCGGACTTATTATACGTCCTATTAACAGCAAGCAAAATATCTGTAATTTCCCTACCAAATGGTGTTGTGCGGTAAATCGGCGCTTTACATACAAAGCCATTGAGAATTATTTGGTTAAGAAATTGCTCGTTCTCCACCCTAACAATATCCTTTGCAAATAATGTTAAGATTAGCTTATTACCTGAATTAGTATAATTATTGTATGAACGAAACTGACCAGTTATGTAAACCTTGCTTCCGATTTTAAAATCATTATTGTTTAATAACCGTTCAGATGTGGTAATAACTATGTAATCCGACATCTCGGATAATCGAGGTATTTTAAGTGTAAAATAATAAAATATTTCTCCATATACCTCATGGCTAAACGAAAATTCACTTTCTATTTCACCTATTACCTCAACTTTGTTACTTGTCTGAATGTTTTGCAACATATGTCACTCTCCTGTTCAATCATGTGTTTAGTTCCTATAATCATAATTATTCAATTAAATGGGAATTAGAACACAAAACTGGAAAGTTTTTTAATAGGAATACCACACACAATACAGGTAGCTACAATTGACATAAGCCCTGCAACATCATACTTATCATTTTTTAGAATTGAAAACTCTTGTGGCTCAATTTCATTATTATTTATATCAATAACTGTTCGTTGCAGGCATAAAAATGTTTGATTACCATCAAGGCTTGAAGCCGTAAGTGTTGCCTTAGAGTTCAGCCCATAGGTTATAATATACACTCTTTGCTGGCATACAATATCTAATGGAGAAATAATATCAGAATCAATTATTAAAAATGTATCTGTTGAAACTTTATTACAAATTTGAATTTTGCCCTTTTCTGATAATACAATTACATCAAACTTGCTTATGTCCTTGCTTTTTGTAATGTACGCTACCTCGGCAATATTTTCGCATATTTTTTTGAGTGCTGATATGTGATTTTTATTTGTAACACCAATAGACACCATTTTTTCACCACCTAAGTGGTTATATGTTATGCATTTTTGGTTTAAAATATACTTTTTTTAGTATTTTAAACTTTGAACAGATATTTCCTTAATTTCATTATAATAATTTAAACATTCTGTCTTTGCAGAGGATAAATCAAGCGTCTTGTAATTACCACATTCAACCTCTGTTGCACCAAAAACATCTCCATTATGGTCTAAAATGGCAAGTAATACAGATTTAATAGCATTAATAACCTTTAAATCATCAGCATTTCTTACTAAAAGGTAAAAACCTGTCTGGCAACCCATTGGTCCAAAATATATTACATCATCCGCAATTTCAGAGTTTCTAATTAGGGTAGCAAACATATGCTCTACCGTGTGCATTGTCACATTATCCATCACATCACCAGTATTAGGCTTTCTTGTTCGCATATCGTAGGTTGTAATATCTCCATCTACACGAGAAATATATACCCCTACTTTTATTGTTGTATGGTCAACCTTAAAGCTTTCAATTTTATTCATAATCCTTCACCAACCTTAAAAAGTTTATAGTAAGTTCAATTGATTTTTTAACTGCTAAGTCTAAAAATTCAACGAAATCCATATTTGACGAGCCATCTCCACCGTCTGAAATACTCCTAACTACACAAAAATCTACTCCATTTACAAAACAAACATGACCAATGCTACCGCCTTCCATTTCCGTTGCAATAGCTCCAAATTGTTCATTTATTCGTTTAATCTCTGAATCGCTGTTTATAAATTGGTCACCAGTTGCAATTATGCCAGTAAAAACATTTGTATTTTCAATAGTTTCAGAGGCTTTTTTAAGAAGTTCTACTAAATAGTTAGCGCACGGAATGTCTATCATATTTATTCCAGAAATGAACCCTACTGGGTCACCAAGTGGTGAAGAATCCATATCGTGCTGCACAACTGCTGTTGCAATTACTAAATCGCCAATTTTTGTTTCTTTTGAAATACCACCTGCAACGCCTGTGTTCATTATAACAGACGGACTATATTTTAAAATCATAGTTTGTGCACAAATTGCAGAATTTACCTTGCCAACGCCACTAACTGCAACAATAACGTCATTGCCATAAAGCTTTCCACAATAAAAATCAATTTGGCTAATTTTTTCAACCTTAACATTTTCCATCATATCTTTTAATTTTTCAACTTCAACAGACATTGCACCAATAATACCAATTTTCATAAGTCACCTCAAATATTAAATATGAAAAGATTTTACACTATAAATTATATTGTGTCAAATAAATGGTATAATATTAACTATAACTAAGTTATGGAGGAATTAAATTGGAATATACAAATAAGCTTATAAACGAAAAATCGCCATATTTATTGCAACACGCTCACAATCCTGTGAATTGGTATCCGTGGAGTAGTGAAGCTTTCGAGGAGGCTAAAAACAAGGATTTGCCAATATTTTTGAGCATTGGTTATTCAAGCTGTCATTGGTGTCATGTAATGGAAAGGGAATCCTTTGAGGATACTCAGGTTGCAGAGCTTTTAAATAAAAATTTTATTAGCTTAAAGGTTGACCGTGAGGAAATGCCAGATATTGACCATATGTTTATGGACGTTTGCACCACATTAACAGGCAAAGGTGGGTGGCCGTTATCCTGCTTTATCACTTATGACAAAAAACCATTTTTTGCAGGAACTTATTTTCCTAAAATCGACAGCTATGGTATGACAGGCTTTACTACTATTTTAAAAAATATATCTATAAACTGGAAACAAGATAGGGAAGATTTGATACAAGCGAGCGATGAAATATTAGAGCATATATCACAAGCAACTAACTTTGGTGAAAATACTTCATTAAATAAAGATGTTAGCAAAACAGCCTTTGAACAGTTATCAAAAAGCTTTGATAAAAAATATGGTGGCTTTGGAAGTAGCCCTAAATTTCCAACAACTCATAATTTATTATTTTTAATACGATATTACTTGCTATATAAAGATAAAACTGCCATAGACATGGTAGATAAAACGCTTGACAGTATGTATAAGGGTGGAATTTTCGACCATATTGGTGGTGGCTTTTGCAGGTATTCAACCGACAAACAATGGCTTGTACCACATTTTGAAAAGATGATGTATGACAATGCTATGCTAATAATCGCATATTGCGAAGCGGGGATAGTAATTGATAATAAGTATTTTGAAATTGCAAAACGTATTATAAATTATTGTGTAAACGAAATGCGAGATGAAAATGGTGGCTTTTACACAGCACAAGATGCTGATAGTGAGGGTGTTGAGGGCAAATTTTATGTATTTACTCCCTCTGAAATTAAGGAAGCATTAGGTGATATTGAGGGTGAACGTTTTTGCACACTTTTTGATATTACCAAAAATGGTAACTTTGAGGGCAAAAGCATACCAAACCTAATAAATAAAACTCAAACGGGTGAGGATAGTATTTTTGCTGATTTTTGCTTTCCAAAATTATATGAATATAGGCAAAAGCGTGTGCCACCATTTAAGGACGACAAGCTTTTAACACAAATTAATGGTCTTATGGTTGCCTCACTTTCAATAGCAGGACGTTTGCTGAATGATGATAAATATTTAAGCTATGCCGAAGAAACAGCTTTGTTTATTATAGAAAATTTGAGCTTAAATGATAGATTATACACAGGATTTAGAGGTGAGCTTTTAAAACACCCTGCAACCTCTGATGATTATGCCTATGTGCTTTGGGGTATGTTTGAACTGTACCAAGCAACATTAAAGCCAAAATGGTTACAGCAGTGTATTCATATTGCAGAAAGGATGCTTGAGCTATTTGTGGACGAAAATGGTCAAGGCTTATACCTTAGTGGAAATGACGTTGAACACCTCCCAATTAGGGGCAAAAATACCTTTGACGGTGCATTGCCATCAGGTAATTCTATTTCAGCTAATATAATTTTAAAGCTTTCACAGTTAACTGGTAATGAGAAATTCGCAAATGCATCTAATATGATTATTAGTGGAATAGCAAATGATATTAACGGCTATCCAACTGCTTTTACAGGGCTATTATGTGCTGATTTGCATAATCATAGCAATCAAATTAACGTAAATATTGTAAATGGCGAGCAAGTTGAAAGTATGCTTAGCTATGTTAATAACTTCAACCCATTTATGACAGTTTTAGAAACAGGAATAGGCTATGAAGAAATGAATGAAATTATTTCCGAACCACAAAAAAATATAGATAACAAAGCAACTGCATTTATATGCTCGAAAAATGGCTGTATGCCACCAATTACTGACTTTATAGAGTTAAAAGAGAAATTAAAAAGTCTATAATTTTTTTTGAAAAATTTTACTGAATTTTACCACTCATTTTAGGGCAAACTACTGTTGATAATCAAACGCAATTAAAAAGATTTGGAGGTGATCTCCATGGGTTTGATTTATTTTACTGCATCATTACTGCTACTTTTATTATTTTTAATAATGTTAATATTTTCAGTAGCAATAAGGATTAGATTTATAATTGATACGAATAATTCAAATTTAAATTTATCCCTTTTATGGCTATATCCGTTTTTAAAGGTTTTAGTATCTCTTGAGGATGTAAAGCCAATGCTTACTGTTTATCTATTTAAAATGAAAGTATTTAGAATGGCAGTAAAGGCAAATAAAAGCAAAAACAATGGAAGTAATTTAATGCAGTTAGCTAAACCAACCGATATTAATATAACAACTTCTTATGGGTTTAAAGACCTATATGCAACAGGTGTTGTGTGTGGCGCAGTAAATATGGTTCGAGGCTTTATAAATGCAACCTATATAAAGCAATTCCCTGATTTTATGTCAAATAAAGACTATATTTATCTAAACGCTAATGCAAGGGTTAATATTGGTACTACAATTGTAAACTACACAAAAAGTAAAATTAAAAACTATTAGGAGGAAACAAATCATGGAACAAACTTTAACACAGAATGTGGATACACTTTTTACTAACATGGAAAACTTTGCACAAAAAGAAGGTCTTATCGGTAAGGCAGTTACTCAGGGAGATAAAACTTTCCTACCTGTAATATCTGTTACACTTGGATATGGCGGTGGTGATACTCAAAGCAAAAGCTCACAAGCTAATGCACAAGCTAACCCAAGTAATGCAGGCAATATGCAAGGTGGCGCTCTTGGTCTTGGTGCAAGACTTAGCACAGATGCAGTAATTATTATTGATAAAGGTACTGCTTCCCTAGTTCCAGTTAGTGCAGCAGGAGGCTTTAGCCAAAATGTTACTCAAATGCTTGACAAAGTACCACAGATTTTGTCTAATATGAATCCACAAAACCAGCAAAAGTAATGTTTTAAAAAAACAGGGGCTGTATCACAATTTTCATTGTGATACAGCCCCTTGAATTATCTATTCTTCTAATTGTGTTGGTGCAATAAGATGTTTTTCAATAATTGGTTGGACTAAAAAGTTTACCGTGTAACCAATTAAAGAAACAGATAATAAAAATGCTACTACAACACCAATAAAAGTTGAAAACGAAAATGTTGCTATTGCAATTATCATTATTAAAGCTAAAATCCCAAGATTTCTTGGTAAATGTGCAAGTGTAAGAATAAGAGAATTTCTATAAATTTGTTTAACAGTCATACTAAATGTTACCATTATTTGAAACATATAAAAATGCATCATAAAATATATTGATGTTGCAATAACAATAAAAGTCTTAGCTATCGTTATTAGCATATTTGCATTTTCTAACGATGAGTAAAATGCATAATTAGTTAATACAAGATAAACTGCAACAAAATCTATTAGAAACACAACCATTGCCTGCTTAAAGTTTTTTCTAATATGCTCGAAAAAATCACTAAATATCCAAGCATGCTGTTCACGTGAATAATTCCTTAAAACAAACGTAAACCCAGTTATAATTGGTGCAAGCCCTATTACAGAAATATATAAAAGGCATATTACCGAAAATAAGAACATTTTGAAAACTTGTTCACTTTCATTTACCTCTGTCGCTGGTGTAAATAGCAGCATTACTGCAATTAATGGAATTGAACAAATTACATATAAAATATTTAACTGCAAAAACTTCCAAAACTTCCTTAAAAGCACAGCAAAAAATATCTTAAACCTCGAATCATTTTCATCCTTGCTTACACCTTTACCTGGTTTTGAATAATCGAAAAAACCAAAAAGCCCTGCCATAGTAAACCTCATTTCTAAACATTATTAGTATTCTATCCCTCTACGAGAGGACACACCCTTTTCAAATGGGTGCTTTATAGCATTTATCTCTGAAACATAATCTGCCAAAGATATAACACTTTTGGGTGCATTTCTGCCTGTTAGTACAAGCTCAACATTTGCAGGCTTTGAATTGATGAAATTACATAGCTCATCTTCGGTTATAAGCTCATTTGATATTGCACCAAATATTTCGTCTAAAATAAGCAAATCACACTCATTAGCCAATTTTTTAGCAAATTCAAACGCAGTTCTAACCTCTTCATGAGTAATTAGCTTTTGCTCATCTGTCATAGTATTATAAAAGCCACGCACCGTGCCAAAACGATATATATTAAACTTATCACCAAACATTTCACACGAAGTCAATTCACCGGTTTCAGAGGTTTTAAGAAACTGCACTACCTTTACAGACATACCACAGCCAACTGCCCTAAAACCTAAGCCCATTGAGGCTGTCGTTTTTCCTTTGCCACTGCCTGTATATATTTGAACTAAACCTTTTTGCATAATAATCACCCATATATAATTTAACATATTATTGATAAAACGTCAATTTATTTATTGTAGTAAGTTAAATTATAGTGTATAATGTATAAGATAAGTATTATTACTTGACAAAAATACCTAAACTATATTAAAATAAGTACAATATGCGCCCGTAGCTCAGCTGGATAGAGTGGCAGACTTCGAATCTGCGCGTCAGGGGTTCGAATCCCTTCGGGCGTACCATTCGCACACACATTTTGATACAACGTAAGAACCCCAGTAATAATGGGGTTCTTATCTTTTTTTCGAATCCCTACGGGCGTGAATTACGCCTTTTTTTTGCATTAATAAGCCTTTTTCAAAATGCAAAATGACACCATTTGGCAGATGCCTTGAATTTGATAAAAAAATGACACCATTTGGCAGATTAGATTTCATCTGCCAAAAAGTATGAATTTAAAGACGAGATTGCAACTTCATAATCTGATATAAGCATCGCATTCTATTTCTGTTGGTAATTGAGCTAATAACTATAATGAACATTTTGAATAAAGGTTATTTTTCGTCAATACCATATGAGCTAACCCAATAGAAACTATCACCATCTATTTTATATGTATTATTATAATTCCCCTTATAAAAACTTTTGCCACCGCTGTACTCACCAAATTCGCTTTCGTGATGAACCAATAACGAAATTTCATCATTATGTTTTGTAGCTTTTAATAATTTGGTATTATACTTTAGCGGTTCAATATCTTCATTTGTGTAATTACTAATCGATTGCAAAGCTTTAGTAAATAAATATTTTTCATTTGCTTCGTTATAGTATAGTGAACACCAAACAGCAGGAGTCTTTGCTGTTATCATATTTACGATATTATTTCTTGAATAGAAGAAAAAACTACCGTAAGCAACAGAATAAGCGACACTTTCCATTTTAGGCAATGGTTTACCAAATAGCTTTTTATTATAGACTTCAAATTTATTTTTATCAAATGTGCCGACATATTGTTCCTGTGTTGCGTTTTCTCCAAATTTTCCGCCTTGTTCTAATTCACTTTTTAAATTACCCAAATCAAATTGAGACATATCATCTTCAATGTTGCCTTTTGATAAAAATTCTTTTATTGCATTTTGTGCGTCAATATCGGAATAAAATTTATTTAACCCGTCTTTAATACTCAAAGCTGATATTATTTCACGCATACGACCACCAAAAAAGTTCTTTGGACCATCTAAAAGTTCAACTTTAGTAAATCCGTCATAATAACACATAAAGGCATCACCATTTAATGTATCACTAAAAATCTTTTGAACTTCTGGAGCATTTATATCGATTTCCTTTTCCTCTTTAATAATAACTCTTTCGTTGTAAGAATCCCAATACACACCACAAGAAAAATTCTCAGCAATAAAACGTACAGGCACAAAAAGTCTGTCATTTACTGTAATTGCAGGGCTATCAAGTTTAATGTTTTTACCATTCACAACAGCTATTTCAGAATCTACAACCAATTTAATATTTGAACTTTTACTTGTTAAAGTTGCAGTTTTATTTAACTCATTCCAAGAAACAACTAAAGACAAACTTTCACCAATAAAGCGTATAGGAACCATAGTTCTGTTGTTCACAATAAACGGGCCGACATTTTCATCATCATCAATTTTTACTTGTACACCATTTACGGTTGCATTTGGAGTCCCTACCGCCATTTCGATTGACACATCTTGCTTAGCATAAACAGTATTTGTACTTGTAAAAAATGCTAATGAAGCTACAAGTATAAAAAAAAGCGTTATTGCTATATAGTTGAATTTTAACATGCAAATTCCCCCTTTTCACATTATAGTACTCATTTCACACAAAAAATTTATAAAGAAAATCTTTTCCAATCCAAACTAAAAATATTACATATGCAGATAGACATAATATTAATAATGCATCTCTATAATCATATATAATTATTGATTTGCTTAGAAAAGGATTCATACTTGTACCTAAACTTGATTTATATAACGAGGTATCAACCGGAGCTTCCATATTCAATATGAATTTTGACGTTGGTAAATAAGTAACCTTATTAAGTCATTACTTGGATGTTTCCACCCAATTGAAATACTTCCAATACCCCAATATTTATTCTTTTGATCATCATATATACTTACTGATTGACTATTAGGGCCACGTGCACGACCATCACTTATAACCTCTATTTTTGAGCTCATTTGTACTCCACCAGCTAAATAACAAGGTAAATCTAATGCAAATATACTAACATAATAAATACAGATCAAGTTGCAAATAATTATTAATAGTACATTGAATATCGATTTATTTTTTATTATTAAAAAAATCGAATATGCTAAAATTGTGGCATAAAAAATGAAAATTATTATATATAACAAACCATCAATCCCATTTCATATAAATTTGCACTTATTTTTATATCTGTATTAGCTATTTAACTCTAGCTCCTCCCCATTCTACTACAGTAAAGCCATCTCGTTCAAACTGATTGAATGTCTGCTCCTTTATGTTCACTCTATATGTGAGAGGTTTATATGCCATAAATACCCTAAGAATAGAATTAGGTTTGGGATTTATAATAAGCTGTGCATTTTCCGTGTACTGATCTCCCTGAAAAGCAATTAAATTATATTTGTTTTGCTCCATTTCGGGTAGCCAATACGATATAAAATCGTTATATTCTTTTGGTAGCAAACCAATCTCCGATAATTTTCGTTGTAAAAAATCCGCAGTATCATTTCCTTCGACAACAAATCCCTTAGATAAGTCCCAGTTTACATTATTACTCTCACCTTCCCAGAACAGATAAGAATATTCTTTTGAATCTTTTAAATTAATTAAATTGCCATTTGGGGTTGCAAGCACACTCCACCCACCATTATATTTTGGATATGTGCATGTAAGGTTACCATTATAATCTAACAAAACTGATACCTTTTGCTCTATAGTTGGATAGAGATAAATAACAGGTTTTTTCATATGTACCCTAGACAATACTAGTATATCAAATGCATAATAACATAATGCGCAAACTATCAAGATGATTGCCATGACTTTTATTGAGGTAAAAACCCAAGTTACAATATGAGGTTTATTTTGATAATCTATTTCCGTATCTAACATTTCATATTTAGAAACACTATCTTCATTGATCAACTCTGTTTCAGCATTCAACATCACTTTAGCTTCTTCTAGTAATTTTGATGGGACATATAAATCAACCCCAAAAATAGTGGATCCCATACATATTTGTAAATAATCACCTGCACCTTTATACTTCTTTAGAACTGGGATTCTTTCAGACAGCAAAAGAAACTCTATAACTTGTGCCTCGATATCATTTGCAACTGATACTAAAAAAGCCTCATTATCATAGACTTCTTCAGGAACAGGTTGTAATTCAGAAACTAATTCAACATTACAATCAACACAATTTTCATATCCTTCTCGATACTCTGCCTTGCATTTTGGACACCATGCCATACAAGTTACCTCCTCGATGTATTTTTAAAATAATTTCACAATTATAAGTTTTTCTGGTTTTTTTATATATGTTCCTCAAATAACTAATCTTAAAATTTTACAGAAATAAGTTGCTCTAGTGGTGCATTTGCTTACAATCCTAAATCTTTATTTATCAACACTTCTCATTTTCGCCTTATTGCTAACGACTTATATTAATAATATATACAACAAAATCATTATACAACAAATATTCCCAAAAGTCCATCGACAAAATAACAAAAAAAAATAAGGCTAACCGAGAAAAAGTTCCTCAGCCAGCCTTTAAGTATTTATACGTCCATTCAATTTTAAGTCCATCTTTAAAGTTAAATTCTAATTTATCTTTACCTAATACCATTATGTTTTCTATTACACTGTGAAATAAATTTGCATCAAACTCACTCAAAATGTCATCCGTGTTTTTCAAAGTGTCAATAAATCCAATAGTGTATTCTCTAGTATTCTTCATTGCATCAAGCTTTTCCTGCTGGCTCAATATTTCCTCTTGTATGCATTTATACCTATCAGCCATCTTGTTGTAATCTTTGCTATACTTCTTTTGGTCGAGCTTTGTAGTGGCATTAAGCTTAATCAAATTATTTATTTCAAGTGTCAGGGTTTCAAACTCAAAGTTAAGGCTTAATAAGACTTTTTCATTAGCATCAGTATTTAGCACCTCATTTAATGTACTTTCCAAAGTTTCAATCACACGTTCCTTATTTTCAAATATGCTGTTAAACATATCAGTAAATGCCGTTTCCAAAGTTACAACATTAATGTGTGGCATTTTGCACGTTATTTCACCTTTAATTTTGTATTTGTCATTGCACCGAAAAATAATCTTTCGATTTTTATCGTTACTATTCCATATTTTTCTGCCGTAGTAACCACCACATAATGGAAACATTATCAAATATCGTTTTCGTATTGCTTGCCATTTACGATCATAGCCACGCTGTGAAGAAGATCCTCGCTCACGTTCATATATGTTAGAGTGCTGAGAACAATATCTATCATGTGTTAACTCTGGACAGTTTGGATGCTTGCACGGTTTTTTGGGTTTCATTGGCACTTGCTTCACCTCACTTCGGGTATGCAAAAAGCCACCACAGATTTCTCTGAGATGGCTTTCATATTTTCTTCGCATTATAACTATAACATAAATGGTTAGTGCTTTAAATGGCTTTTAGTGGCGAGTTAAAATAATTATAATATTTTTTCTTCTAATGCTTTTCCATGTAATCGATAAAGCCACCACAGATTTCTCTGCAATGGCTTTATATATTTTCTTCGCATCATAACTATAACATAAATGGTTAGTGTCTTTAAATAGCTTTTAGTGGCGAGTTAAAATAATTATAATATTTTTTTCTCATTAATCATTTTTTGTACTTCTTCTAATGCTTTTCCATGCAATCGATAAAGCCAGCGCAGATCATAATCCATATTCAGACACATGCTTGCATAGCTGTTGACCTTTGATTTAGTGAATTTAGCGCCATAAGTATCCACAATGTTGTTAACTTCCTCCTGATTGGCGTTATCAATTTCCTCAATCTCAAACGGTTCCATCATAGTCATTTCCCGTTGTTTTCTTGGTTTATAAAAACTGTCATCTGTAATATTTTTCTCGTCCAGCTGCGCTACAATTTCTTCAATGTCGTTATACTGCTGTTTCATAAAATTAAGCATTGTTAAAACTTGAGCATAACCGTCCTCATTATTTGCAATTCGTTTTGTTTGCTTAGCAGCAAGTATAATATGATTAAGACAAGAAGTATCTGAAATGATTTCATTAATTTCATCCAATATCGGACCTCTGAATCGATCGATACTATCGTCTACTTTTAACGGAAATAACACCTTATCTATAACCTCATAAATATAACCATCAAAGTGCGCCTTTAAAATTTCTTCAGGATGGGTATGTTCCAACTGCTCAACATAGTATTCTTTGATTTTCGAATACATCATTTCGAGACTTGTTAAAAGTCCTCTGGTGCTCTCATATGCATTACGAATACAGACAAATCCGTTATCAGGCATCGATCGTACCTGCGTTAAATTAGAAAACGTTCCAATAACATATCCCGACTGATCATCTGCACTCATTAACCGTCTCAAAAACCGTGTCAGTTCCTTTCCGGCATGGGTAATAAAAACCAAATCCGAGGAATAGTCCCCTGACTCGTCCAAGTCGATCCAACCACTTCTAATAAACATCCTAAGAATGTATGTCATATCATCCATAAGCTTATTTGGGGATGACTTTTCTACATCATAATCTGTTTCATCCGAAATATCTTCATAGATAGTGCTTTTTTCCAAGTTTCTGTGAAGCTGGTTTAACAGGACATCTCTTCTTATTGCTATAACCCTTGCATCTTCAATAGTCTTTTCAATTAAAAGCAATAAGTCAATATAATACTTTTTATGAATGGATACTAACGGATTAAAAAAACGAGTTGATAATTTTATATCCATAAAATCATTACCACCTTTTACGAATAGCAAATAATGATATTTAAATTCATTATATTGCCTAATATATTATATCACATACAAAAATTGGTCGCAAAGTATGAGACAGCCTTGAGAAAACATTGGCAAAAGAAGCTGACAAAATAAATTCCTCAGAAAATATATAGCACATGAATTTACCTATGCTTTTACATCACACCATGTATTTCCATAAATTTCAATCGTCAAAATATCCGAAAATTTGCAATCTCGTTTTAATGCCGAAAAAAACCGAATCTGTTTCAAACTATCAGTTATTCTCTTGTGATTCGATTACTTTCATTTCATGAAGTATATGGCTAAGTGGATTGTATTTATCAGCATTCTCTCTGACCAACTGGATATAACCTTGCAATAATTGAATAGTTTCCTCATTTGAACAGGTAGCCTTATGAATTTCAAGTTCATCGGCATATTTGGAAAGTTTCTCATGTTCAAACCATTTTTTGGCATCTTCAACTATACCTTTAATCAGAGCATTTTTGCGTGCTTGTCTTTCCACTTCATTTTTACGCTTAATTTCAGCTTGTTCTTTCGCAAGTAGATTGTTTGCCTCTTGCTCAAACTGCAACTTCATTTTTCTTTGGTCAATCATATTTAGGATTTTATTATTACAGCATTGCTTGTACACCTCAATAATGATAGTCGAAATTTGATTCTCTAACAGATTATCGCTGGAGTCAATATAGGATAGACAAACAGCCGGCTCTTTATTGGAGCCATAATAATATCCTTCCTTTCGTATTTGCCAAACTATTTGAAGTCTCCCGTCAAAAACCTCTTCATATAGTGGTCTGAAATTTTGAATCGCTAATGAATCAGCGAGGTATCGCCGCTTTGTTTTGCACTCATAAATATTAAATGATACCATGGTTCTCAATAATGTTATGGTTATGTTGTCTCTATCACTGCGATCAATTGAGAAACTTGCTTTTAGTTTTTTGAATGCCTTTAAAAGTGTGTCGACAATTCTATATGCACGGCTTAGCTGACTATTTGATACTTCAATCGGAAGTACAGCCTCATTATCACGTTTTTTTACTTTCTCGAGTGGCTTCCATATATCGATGTGATCGTTACGAAATGGGTATTCCTTATCTCTCACCTCACGGTACTCAATTTCCAATTTATGTTTGGAGATTAAATCGTCATAATCATTTACCCTACCTGGCACAACTAATGAATTACACCAATTATTAAAAGTTTCTATTGAATCAGGGTCTAACAAATCTAAGCCATGCATATTTTCCAACTGATCAATCGACAGTTCTTCAAGGTCAAGCAGTTCGAGCGATCCTGTTTTATTTTTTGGAGATAATGTTGGCTCATCTTTGTCACCTAACTGGCTCTCAAAACTAAGAATGATTTCGTCATATGGTGGTAGTGGAGGCCGCTCAGCAACTGGCTTTCCTGCCTTTACCTTTGCCCAGTAACCAAATGGCGGGATAGGAATATTATATGACTTACATCTTTTTCGCACTCCAGTATCGGATAAACCATATTTTACGGCAACAGCTGTCATTGGAGCTGCCCAGACATCCTCATATAGTGTTACCCGCATTTTCTTTATATCCTGAGCCTCATTCATTCCTATCCCCTCCATCGCAAAATGCAAAGCCACTACGCAATAGATTGTCGACTAATATTTCCAGCTCAGTATCATTAGAAATATTCTTAGGTATTAAGTATCGCTGTTGATTATCATTAAATGTCGCACTGAGCATGGAGTAAAAATCATCATATACCGGGTATTTGTACTTGTTTAAGTAGTAAATATCTTTATCATCACTATTTGGTCTGGATCTTGGCCAATTGCTGGTTTGCGGTTTTACGTTGGCAATATTCAGGCACACAATGGAATTCTTGATCTCCGTCAGTGCGCCAAATATTTCTTTTTGATTATAATTGGTGTCCCTTTTACTCACAAACAGAGTAGGAAAATCTATTGAAAATTGCAAGCGAATCTTTCGTTCACGCAATTGGGTCTTTAGTTTTATGATATCCTCAATTGTGCAAATATAACTTACTGGCTTTGACTTCTGATTTCCTGACCCGTTAACGATTGCTACTTTCATGGGAGAATACTTCTTCATTTTCTTTTCGAGCATTGAGCAGCATGAAAAGAAAGTTTCATCATCAAAGGATGCAATTTTTGTTGGTGCAGTAAATTCTAACACCTTCGGAGCGCCATACTTTCTAAACGATGTGTTCAACATTGCTATCAACGTAGCCATTTCCTCGGGGTCTTGCCATGCACGGACATCTAACCGTGAGATATCAACCCTAAAGATATAGTCATCCTGTGGTGCCATCTTCAAAATGCCATCAGTTGTCGTAATGTGTTCCATAGAGCAAGGTGCATCATCTGGATACTTAAGTCCCAAGCATGTCAGCGGTATTAGTGCATTTACATTCTTTACGATATTCACTCTTCCATGAGATACACATAAGTTAACATACTCGGACCAGTAATCATCATCATATACCTCGACAAATAGCCATTCATGCATAACCAGCATTTCTAACTCACCTCGCTTGTTTTCCAAGAAAGGTCGATGCTTGTTATCTTCATAGATGCGGTCAATGTCAAATGGATTATTATTATAGCGATGATTATAGTTGTTTACATGATAGTAACTTTGCCCAAAATCACCTCGTTCATATTTCACGTATCGTTCGTAATATGAAGATGCCAGCTCGGATGCAAAGGAGTACAGATTAACACCATATTGCCTATAAGTCTCACGAACCCACGAAACTAGATTATTATCAAGACGGATCATTTCGGAAGGACTTGGACCATCAGTATTGCATTTCTTAATTTCAGTGATTAGTATTGCAACATTATCCTGATATTTGTTCATGTCTACGCCCTTAAGTTTATAACTGGTACAAAAGTCACCTGCTAGGGAAGAAAAGTCCTGCTCCGAATGAAAAATTTGAAATATGGTATATGATCAAGCCACTTCCCAACCTCTTTGTTTATTCTAATTTTATGTTGCAAATAGAAATCCAAGATAAAATCTTTACTCTTTGGATATTTTGTAGCCGTTTCTTCCTCAAGTTTATCAGCGGCATGTTTTAACTTAATAACTTCTGCATCGCACGACTCCATACTCAAATACTCGTTGAAATATGACATTACATATTTAATGACAGCGGTCATGTTCTCCGACTGCTTCAAATAATCGAATTCGTCCAACTTATCCGACTTCTTCATTTTGGCAATATACTCGTCGATTGTTAGCATGCTGCTCATCTCCTCACAGATCTAAAAAACAAACTGAATTCAATTATCTCAGACAATCTTTCTTCATTGTTAAATTATTGACCTATTTCATCTTATCTAAACAAATCTGCTACCCAATTAGTGTTTATAATGATTTGATATTACTACATGATAATTTAACATATATGTAAATAGTAATAAAATAAAAGAAATGACCCCAAGTGTCAAAAATGAAATAAAATATTAGATTTTCCAAAAGGGGTCATTTTGCAATTAAACTGCCAAATTGTATCAAAATATACATCCTAAGACATTAAAAAAGCCTTATACTATGCATGTTTCAAGCATTTTATATAAAGGCTTTTTTTATGTCGTTTTCCTATTTTCACCACTATTTGACTGCTACCCAGTAAAAAAGCCACAAAAAAAACCGCTTACAAGCGGTCTTTTTAAATATAAAATTAATGTTAATATGTCTTACTAATGATCAAATGTCCCTGCTCTATACATTTTTTCAACATTATGTGCTTTTCGTAATTCTTTTTTAGTTAAATTTGAAAATGATTCTATTTTACCCATTGCAAGATTAAAGTAACAGTCAGGACGTAGAAGTTCATTATCAATAAGACTAGAATTATGAGTTGTTATTATTGCTTGTGCTGAAAATTTTACAATTTCTTGTACAATATCTTTTGCTAACTTGTAATCATAAAAAGCATCAAAATCATCAATAAATACTAGTGAAACTTTATCAAAATTTATTAACCAATAGTAGAATAAAGTTAACGAACGTGTCCCACTTGATATAATATTAAAAAAGTTCACTTGCTTTTTACCATAATTACAAAAAATTTCTTTTTTGCAATCTACTATCTTAGTTACTAAACTGAATTCTATACCAAATTTCTTTAAATAAAACTCAAATTCTTTAAGTTTACCACTATCAATTATTCCGGTTGATAGAAAGTTATTACTATACACATTATTTTCTAATGAATTGAAAATCAACATTTTGTTTACGAAATCAATAAATTTAGTAAATACACTATTTATAGGATTATTGATTAAAACTGAATTATTACTTATATACTTTATAAATGATATATTTTTCTTATTCAAATCAGTATTTAGAGTTTCGGTTCCTTCTAAATTAGTTTCACCTTTATTTAATATATGGTCATAAAAAGCAACCTTATTCCCATTAATAATTAGTTCTTCTTTAACCATATGTTGAGGTGTATCTTTTTCATATATATATTCTAAATATGATGATTCGAATTTAAACTTATAATAAAACTTTGGATTAAAATCTGTAATCAAATTTTTATAGTAAATATAATCATCGAAATTCTTTCGTTTATCAGTTAAATTAAGTGAAATATCAAATAGTGCTAATCCTAAATTTGATTTACCACTACCATTAATACCGTAAACCAATGCTGTTTTAATAACATCATGCTTAATACATTCATTGCTAAATTCAAAATTTTTCACTTGATCAAGTCTATATGTTAATTCACATTTAAAATTCTTAAAATTTTCTACTCTAAATTCTACTAACAAAAAATTACCCCCATATGTATCATATATTAGTTAATATTATGTATTAACTAATATACCCAAATATAGAGGTAATTATAACAAATTTTGTAAACATACTCTAAACTTTTAAAATTTGCCTATTTAAGTTAAATCATTATATAAATTTTCTCCTAAATAATCAATCAAAAAAAACGGAAAACAACTTAAAACAGCTACTTCATTTCTTGGTTGTATAAACTTTATAAATTGATTTTCAAATATTGCTGATTGATTCGTTTTCTCAATAAAGTCACAATACTTAGGTAACTTGAAAGATTCTACATCGCAGTCAACAGTCGATTTAATAATACAATTAGACTTACTTATGTAATGTTTTATTATTAAGTGCCAATCACTTACACATAGTCTTTTTAAATTTTGAAAGTCAGTATCATCTCCAACAAGTTCTTTGTAACCAATATTACTTTTTGCCAATACAGAACATCGTCTGTTACACTTATCATTTTTCTTTAAATCTTTTACTGATTCAACCATTGGATAACTTATATACAACTTTCCATAATCAGTCTCATTGTTAAAAGTTTCTAACATTTCTCTGATTATTTCGTCATCAGCACATGTTGCATGTCCATCATAATCAAAAAAGAGATAAATTTCCGAAATTGATTTTTTACCAACAAGTTCAACTTCAGTTTTTATTGTATTATCTTTTTCCATTAGTAAATCAATTATGTCGGTTTCATAATTATCTTTTTGTAGTTTTTTCCACAGCTCATATATGTCAGTTTTGAAAGGTAAAAATATGTATTTGTGTTGTATGGGAAATTCAAAAAAATTAGAATGCAAATTATCCAAGATTTTTTTTTCAGTATCTTCTCCCTCATAAATAAAAACAATAGTATCTTTACTCATCAAAAGACCCCGCTCTATACATCTTTTCAACATTATGTGCTTTTCGCAATTCTTTTTTTGTTAAATTAGCGAATGATTTTATATTACCATCAAAAAGATTAAAGTAACAATCTGGACGTAGAAGATCATTATCCATTATACTTGTATTATGAGTTGTTATTATAGCTTGTGCTTTGCTTTTCAATACTTTTTGAACAACTTCTCTTGCTAGATTGTTATGATAAAATGCATCAAACTCATCAATAAAAACTAAGGACACATCATCTAATTTAGCTAACCAATAATAAAATAAAGTTAAGGAACAAGTACCTCTTGAAGCTACATTAAAAAAGTTAGCTTGTTTTTTATCAAATTTACAAAATATTAATTTCTTTTCACCTACTGTCTTTGCTACTAAATTGTATTCAATACCTGCATTCTTCAAAAAAATTTCAAAGTCTTTAAGTCTACCACTTTCGATAATTGCACTTGATAATTTTTCGTTACCAAGCATAAAACCTTGATAGAAATTTTTTTCAAGAGAGCTAAATAGCAACATTCTATTCACAAAGTCAATAAATTTAGTAAAAGTATTATTTGCAGTATTACTTGGCAAAACTGAATTACTGCTTATATACTTTACAAATGATATATTTTTTTCATTCAAATCGGTATTTAGGGTTTCGGTTCCTTCTAACGTAACACTTCCTTCATGTGATATATGATCATAATATATTATCTTAGTGTCATCAATCCACAACTCTTCTCTTACTATATGCTGTGGTGTGTCTTTTTCATATTTATATTCTAAAGTTGATGAGCCTAATTTAAACTTATAATAAAATATTGCATTTGAATCTACATTCAAATTTATATATTGATTGTAATGGTCATAATTCTTTTCATTATCAGTTAAATTAAGACATATATCAAATATAGCAAGAGCTAAATTAGTTTTACCACTACCATTCATTCCATATACTAAGGCTGTTTTGACAACGTCGTCTTTAACAGCGTCAACACTGAATTCATAATTTTTAATCTCATCAAGTTTAAATATTAATTCCTTCTGAAAATTTTTAAATCTTTCCACTCTAAATTCTAGTAGCATTTAAAATTACCTCCCAATATTCTTTTATTAAATTATATATTAATTCTAAGATATGTCATTTTACACTATTTAAATTAAAATAGCAAGACTTACCGTAATTTTTTTACGGAAAATGTCAAAATTGGTTATTTACATAAGATTTATATTTATAATGTCCTTTAACTTGTTAATACTTTCCTTTTTAGTATCAGGCAGTACATGGTAATAAATATCCGCTCTCATTGAAAAAGAGGAATGTCCTAATAATTCTTGCATTACTTTTAGCCCTATGTAAATAATAATAAAATATAAAGAAATGACCCCTAAGAGTCAAAAATTAAATATCAAAACAGTTTTGCCAAAAGGTGTCATTTTGCAATTAAACTGCCAAATTGTATCAAAATGTACGTCCTAAGACATAATTGAACATCAAGTTTCATACAACTTTAAACCGCAGTGTTACTGCGGTTTTTGGTTTTTTCAAATGCTAATTTTTACATCCACGAGGCAGCAAAATGGTGTATTGTATGAGTGTTTTCAGTTAAGATTACTTCCCTTGTTTCCCATATTTTGGGGCAGAAATAGTCATTAGGGAAAATATATACATCATCTTTTAATTTCTGAAATATATTACCTCGTTTCCATCCAAACTCTTCCTCCGAAATTCGTGACATAAAACGAACATTTGCCACGAGATCCATCGTCCCATCTTCTCTTATAAATGATTTATCTTTATAATAATCCAAAAATCGACCAATCCACGGATGTTGACTAATTGCGCCAATTATTCCAGTAGGGATAAAATCAGGGTTTTCAAAGCCCGAAAAAGCTGGATAAGCAAGAAATTCGTTAAGGTTTTTAATCACTTCAACATCGCAGTCCATATATACTCCACCATAATTGTAAAGTGCATAAAGCCTAACATAATCACTTACAAATGCGTATTTTCCATATTCATACGCTTTTTGTGTAAATTGATTTGAATTTATATCAAATGTGTCTTCATTCCACAGTACTTTTTCATAATCTGGTAAATAATTTTCCCAGCTTTCTAAACATTTCGTCGCAAGCTCTGTCATTGGCTTTCTACCAAACCAGCAATAATGAATTACTTTAGGTATTGAATCCATCGGCTTTCCCTCCATAATATTTTATTATTTTATGAAATACTGAACCAATCAGCTACCGATATATTTTTACCGTGAATATGCCAGATTAGATTATTAGAATTGTCAACATTATCATCTTTTAACCCACACGCACTCCAAGCAGTCCTCCACTGTAAATCTTCAGGGCTATGGTTATCTTTAATATGGAGCAAAGCTTGAAATGCTTTGTGGCTAAATGCAAATGTGTTAGCCATCAGATAATTATTATTAGGAAAATCGCCCCCCAAACTTTGATAATTTCCTTTTGATAGAAAATAATTATTTAGCTGATAACCAACCTTTGAGCTTAAAACATCACATTCATTTGTTTCAAAATATTCGACTATTGTTTTAAGATAATCTTTTTTGTATATATCATCATCATCTATTTTAATGTAAATATCGTAAGGCGACGTACATTCTGATAATATGGTCATTGCATTAGTATGGGTGCTAGAATTTTTGTTGTACTGAATTATAAATCTATCATCAAGTATATCATCAAATAAGCTTTCGTAATTTGCAATTTCGGATACATCGTCATACATAATGCTGATTGAGTGGGTAAAATTTGTATACGACTGATTTTTTGCATTTAGTATACATTGGCGAAGCATGTATGGACGTTTATACGAAGGTGTAAATAGCAGTACATTCAATTTTTTGTTCCTCCTATATTGTTTAGCTACGTTGACTTGGTACAGTTGCATTATATGTTGACATAATGTAATATGTTAATTAATATTTTTCCACAACATCATTTAAACTATTTTTACTTTGCGCTATGTTTATTAGTTAATCCCTCAATTTTTTTAATAAGTTCATTACTCTTTTTTCTTTGTGATGAACTTTGACGATTGCACGCTATCAACAAGCAGTTTAAGCTCGGCAAGCTCAAAATCCCGTGCCACTTCTAAAATATTTTTGGTGGGCGATGCAGGACTCGAACCTGTGACTTTCACCATGTCGAGGTGACACTCTACCAACTGAGTTAATCGCCCATTGATACTATGCTTTTTGTTTAAAATCAATTTTTTCCAAATATAGCCCACACGCATCTGCAATATAGCCTGCTTGATTTCGTTCTTTTGAATTTATAATTGTTGGTATATTTTCAAAATCCACTTCACTAAGTCCTACTTCTATCAATGTTCCGACAATTCTTCTTACCATATTATAAAGAAATCCATCTCCTCGAACTCTAATTTGGACAAAGTCGCCATCTTTTTCAATATTAATAGAATATATTTCCCTAACCATAGTTTTTTTCTTAGATTTAGCATTTGAAAAAGCAGTAAAATCATGTTCACCGATAAAATATTCTGCTGCCTTTTTCATTCTTGAAACATCAAGCTTTTTCTCAACGTGCATACTGTATTTTCGCATAAAAGGGTTTGCATATTCCTTGTTCCAAATTTTATATAGATAGACTTTATCCTTTGCATTATATCTTGCGTGAAAGCTTTCAGGCACTATCGTAACATCAATAATGCTAATATCTTGCGGTAAATATTTATTCAAATAATTCTTGATTTCATTTTCAGTTAAATTCTCGCTAAGCTTAAAATTGGCTATTTGGGCAATAGCGTGAACACCAGCATCTGTCCTGCTACATCCGATAATTTCAATTTTTCTTCCCACAAGCTCTGATAATACTTTTTCTATTTTTTCTTGAATTGTATTTTCACCATTTCCCAGGCGCTGCCACCCCTTATATCGTCCACCATCATATTGAATTGTTAATTTATAATTATTCATTATTTCCTCCTATTTTTGCTACTAACATCACGAAAATCCCTTATAAACATTTATTTATAAGGGATTTGTCTATTATAAAGTGTATTACAATGTATCGACAAAATCGTTAGACAATACAGTTATTCCATTATCGCCAAGAACTTTTATTGCCTTTTGATTATCCTCAACCTTAATAATAACCATTGCTTCGTCCTTTGAATTTCCAACAAAAGCATACATATAAGCAATACTAATTCCGTTATCATTTAATGCGTTAAGTGCCTTTGCAAGCCCACCTGGATTGTGCGAAACCGAAATTCCTATAACCTCGGTAGCCTTAACGGTTAAGCCACACTCCTTTAAAATTTTCTCTGCATGGTCTGGGTCTGAAACAATTAGCCTTAGTATTCCAAAATCTGTTGTGTCTGCTATTGATAACGCATGAATATTAATATTTTTTTCACCAAATAATTTTGTTATTTCTGCAAGCCTGCCTGATTTATTTTCTACAAAAATTGAAATTTGTTTGATTAACATAGTAAAATCCTCCTTTTTTATTTAAGGTCTCTTTTATCGATAACTCTTTTTGCTTTGCCCTCGCTACGCTGAATAGTTTTAGACTCTACAAGAGTTATTTTTGCTGCAATACCAAGCACACTATCTATATTATGACGAATTCGTTTTTCCAAGTCCTCAACTTTTTTAACCTCGTCAGATAGCATATCGCTTGAAAGCTCAACTTGAATTTCAAGGGTATCAAGTGTACCTACTCTGTCAACAATTATCATATAATGTGGTGAAGTTTCGCCCATATCAAGAAGTACGCTTTCAATTTGAGATGGGAACACATTAACTCCACGAATTATAAGCATATCATCACTTCTGCCACTTGGTTTTGCCATTCTTACCATTGTTCTGCCACATTCGCATTTATCATAATTAAGCGACGAAATATCCCTTGTTCTGTAACGAATAAGCGGAAATGCCTCTTTTGTAAGGGTAGTGAACACTAATTCACCTGCTGTTTTATCAGGCATATTATCGCCTGTATCTGGGTTAATTATTTCTGGAACAAAATGGTCCTCCCAAACGTGAAGTCCGTTTTGGTAATCACAATCCATTGAAACGCCAGGCCCCATAATTTCGCTTAGACCATAAATGTCATACGCTTTAATATTAAGACGTGCTTCAATTTCCTTACGCATACTCTCTGTCCACGGCTCTGCACCGAACACACCAGCTTTAAGCTTAAGTTCGCTTTTATCTATGCCCATTTCCTCGATTGTTTCAGCAAGGAAAAGCGCATATGATGGAGTACAGCAAAGAATTGTCGTTCCAAAATCCTGCATAATTGTAATTTGGCGCTGTGTGTTTCCAGACGAGGTTGGAATGGTTGACGCACCAATTTTTTCTGAGCCATAATGTGCCCCAAGACCACCAGTAAACAAGCCATATCCGTATGAAACTTGAACTCTGGAGGTTTTATCTCCACCTGTCATAGCAAAGCACCTTGCCATTAAATCTGCCCATAAATCAATATCATTTTGCGTATATCCTACAACAGTTTGCTTGCCAGTTGTTCCACTTGATGCGTGAATTCTAACTACATCCTCCATTGGTGTTGCAAAAAGACCAAAAGGGTATGTATCACGCAAATCCTGCTTTGTTGTAAAAGGTAATTTGTTCAAATCATCAATCGATTTAATATCACTTGGCTTTAAGCCTATTTTATCCATCTTAGCCTTGTAAAAAGGTACGTTTTCATACACTCTTTTTACTAAATCACATAGCCTTTGTGATTGCACTTTATGTAGCTCATCCCTTGATAAACATTCGGTTTCTGCGTTCCAAAACTTTTCCATTAAAAATTTCACCCCTTATAATTATAGCCTGCCTCAAAGGCGATTTTATTTACCTCAAAAAACTTAGGTGGAACTGTGTTTTCGATAACCTTTATCCATGTTTCTTTTGCAATGTCCATTTGTGATGCCAAAACTCCAATAAGTACAACATTTACTGCCTTTGAGTTACCTGCCTCTATTGCCTTTGATAGTGCATTAATTGAAAGTACATTTGCGCCTTTATCCTTTATTTTTTGTATAATATTTTCAGGATATTTCATAGCTCCAATTATAACTGGCATTGGGTCAATTTCCTGTGCGCTTACAAGCATTTTGCCATCCTTTTTTAAATATGATAACCATCTATAAGCCTCAAGCTCTTCAAAGCCTAAGATAACATCTGCCTCGCCCTCTGCGATAACTGGCGACCACACTTTGTCGCCATATCTAACATAAGTAACAACGCTACCTCCACGTTGCGACATACCATGCACCTCGGAAACCTTTACATCATAGCCCTCGTGAATTGCAACATTGCCAAGTATTCTACTTGCAAGAAGTGTGCCTTGTCCACCAACGCCTACTATCATTATATTTTTAGTCATTGTTATTCACCCATCTTTCCAATAGCATTCGGCTTGCAAACCTTTGCACATAAGCCACAGCCATTACATTGAGTAGGGTCAATTGCAACTATATTATTTTTAATAGATATTGCAGGACAACCCATTTTCATACACATTTTACACTTTATACATTTATCTTGTTTAATCTCGACTGCCCCAGGGAATTTAACATTTTTAAGAAGTGCGCAAGGACGAAGCGAAATAATAACTGATGGCTCATCTGCCTCTATTTCTGCCTTAACCACCTTTTCAAATTCTATAATGTCAAATGGGTCAGCAACCACAACTCGCTTAATTCCTATCGCCTTGCAAAGCTTAGGAATATCAACCTGTTTTGTAGGTTCTCCCTTAATTGTAAGCCCAGTTGTTGGGTTATCTTGATGACCTGTCATTCCTGTAATCGAATTATCAAGAATTATAACCGTGCTGTTACCCTTGTTATAAACAATGTCAATAAGCCCTGTAATACCGCTATGCATAAAGGTTGAATCCCCAATTACAGCAACAACCTTTTTAGAAAAATCTGTTCCCCTTGCCTTTTCCATACCATGCGCCATACTAATGCTTGCGCCCATACATACACAGGTGTCCATACTTTCAAGTGGCGCAAGCGCACCTAATGTATAGCAACCGATGTCACCACTAACGATAAGCCCAAGCTTTTTTAGGACATAATACATACCCCTATGTGGGCAACCAGGGCACATTACAGGAGGGCGAACAGGAACTGCCTCGTCTAATTTAAAGGTTTCATCACTTTGACCTAAAACGCATTTTTTAATAAGTTCTACGCTAAATTCACCACAAATAGGCAAAACATCTTTACCTATTACTTCAATTCCCATAGCCTTGCAATGAGTTTCAATAACAGGGTCAAGTTCCTCAACAACGTATAGCTTATCAACCTTGCTTGCAAAGTCTTTTATTAGTTTTTCAGGCATTGGATAAATCATACCAAGCTTTAAAAATGATGCGTCTGGAAAAGCTTCCTTTGAATATTGATAAGAAATTCCTGCCGTTATAACACCAATTTTCGTGCTACCCAATTCTACTGTGTTAATATCAGAGGTTTCCGCCATTTCACGCATATCATTAAGGCGCTGTTCAACGTAAACGTGCCTGCGTTTTGCCATTGCTGGCATCATAACATTTTTGCCAAAATTTTTCGTATACGGTTGCAATGCAATTTCTTCTCTTTCACCTATTTCTACCAAGCTTTGTGAGTGCGAAACCCTTGTTGATAGGCGAATAAATATAGGTGTATCATATTTTTCGCTAAGCTCATAAGCTAATTTAACATACTCTTTACACTCAAAACTATCAGATGGTTCAAGCATTGGAATTTTAGATGAAATTGCAACCTGCCTGCTGTCTTGCTCATTTTGTGAGCTGTGCATACCAGGGTCATCAGCAACACAAATAACAAGCCCACCACCAACGCCAGTGTATGATGCTGTAAAAACAGGGTCCGCCGCCACATTAAGACCAACGTGCTTCATACAGCTCATTGCCCTTGCACCTACGAACGAAGCGCCAATTGCAACCTCTGCGGCAACCTTTTCATTTGGTGCCCATTCTGAATATATTTCGTCATACTTTGCAATCATTTCAGTTATTTCTGTACTCGGCGTACCAGGGTATGACGATACAACCGTTACCCCTGCCTCGAACGCTCCACGAGCAATTGCCTCATTACCAAGCATTAATTTTTTCATATATCCTCCAGTATTAACTAAAAATATTATCTTAAATCTATTACTCTTTTTGCCTTTCCCATTGAACGCTCAATAGATTTTGGTTCTGCAAGCTGAATTTTCGCAGAAAGACCTAATACAGTATGCAGTTTACTCTTTATTTCTTTTTCTAAGCGTTCAAGGTCTGCAAATGAATCGGAAAACGAAGAATCAGACAATTCCACCACAATTTTAAGCTCATCAACAAAGCCATTTTTACTAACAACAAGCTGATAATGTGGGCTTATATGGTTCATACCAACAAGCACTCCCTCAACCTGTGAGGGGAAAACATTAACGCCACGAATAATAAGCATATCGTCTGTTCTGCCTTGTATTTTGCCCATTCTTGCAGATGTTCTTCCACACTGGCATTGCTCTGGTATAAGCCAAGTAATGTCCTTTGTGCGGTATCTAAGAAGCGGGAAACCCTCTTTTGTTATTGTTGTAATAACAAGCTCACCCTTTTCGCCCCATTCCAAAACCTCACCAGTATTTGGGTTGATAATTTCTGGTAAAAAGTGGTCTTCATTAATATGCAAGCCATTTTTATACAAGCAATCACCAGACACACCAGGACCTATTATTTCACTTAGCCCATAGTTTTCTGTTGCCACAATCCCGAAGCGTTTTTCTATTTCCTCTCGCATTGCGTCTGTACAGCCTTCTGCACCGAATAGACCAATCCGAAGCTTTAAATCTGAATTTTTTATGCCTAATTCCTCTTTAACCTCGGACATATGCAGCGCATAAGAAGGTGTTGAAATAAGAATTGTGCTTAAAAAATCTTGCATTATCATAATTTGTTTTTCTGTGTTTCCACTTGACATAGGAATTACTGTTGTACCAATTTTTTCAAGCCCATAATGAAGCCCGAAAGCACCCGTAAAAAGCCCATAACCAAAAGCAACCTGTGCTATATCGTCTTCCCTACCACCTGCCATTGTTATAAGGCGTGCAACGCATTCACTCCATAAATTAATATCATTTTTAGTATACCCAACAACAGTCGGTTTACCTGTTGTGCCACTTGATGCGTGAACACGAACAATTTTTTTCATCGGCTCTGCAAACATACCATAAGGGTAGTTAAGACGAATATCCTCTTTAGTTGTAAAGGGAATGTTTTTTAAATCTGCAAGAGATTTTATGCCATCTGGTGTAATTCCATTTTCGTCTAAGCGTTTACGGTAAAACGGCACATTTTCATATACCCTTTTTACAGTAGCTTTTAGACGTTCAAGCTGTAATTCTTCTAATTTTGGCCTTGAAATTGTTTCAATTTCCTTGTTCCAAATCATTGACTTATGCCCCCTATTACTCTGCTATTGCGTAAACATTTTCTATATGACTGCTTGAAAATTTATTAGTAAATGTGCTAACTATAGGTGTAATTGTAAACGATACTGCCATAGCTGTAACACCAAAATTTTGTGATAAGCCCTTTGCAACTTCAAAACCATTAGGAATAAACAATGTGCAATAAAGTGTTGCACCGCCAACTACTACAAGCCCTGAAAGCATACCTGCCCATGCGCCAATTTTTGTAATTTTCTTTGAATATAAGCCCCAAAAATATGGCCCAATAAACGAGCCAGAAACAACACCCCAAGAAAATGACATAAGCTGCATTATAAATGCAATTTTCATCGATGCGAATAAAAATGACAAAGCTACAAAACCAAAGCAAAGTCCACGCATTAATACCATTTGTTTTTTCTCATCATAATTTGGGTTCATTGCGCCAACAAGGTCAACTGCAATAGCAGAACTTGATGTTAACACAATTGACGAAAGAGTTGACATTGATGCAGATAAAACAAGAAGTAAGATTATGCTAAACAATATATTATACAATATTCCGTTTGATAATGCAGCATTTAACATTTCTGGAACAATTGCATCAAAATTATTTCCTTTTGGAAGTGTATTATTAAGATATAAGCGGCCAAAAGTACCAACAAAATATGCACCTGCGCTAATTAACACTGCAAATATTGTTGTAACAGTTGCTGCCTTTGCAATACTTTTTTCATCTTTAATTGCATAAAATTTGTGAATCATTTGTGGCAGTCCCCAAGTACCAAAGCTTGTTAGCAAAATGTTCATTACAAGAAATGACCACATTTTACCACCTGTTGGGCTAACAAGGTCTGGGCTAATCTCTTTTAGCTTTGCAAGACCACTTGCAAGACCACCAACCTCTGGCCTTGATACAACAACTACCATCATAACTGCAACGCCAACAATCATAATTATACCTTGGACAAAATCTGTTATTGCTGTTGCAATATATCCACCCATTACAAGGTAAATAGCAGTTAGAATTGCAATAATAAACATACAATATATTTCGGGTTCAATCCCTGGAATTAGTCCGTTAAAAATAGGGAAAACTTGGCCGAATAAATAGCCTAAGCCTTTATAAACTGTTGCACAATAAGGCACTAAGAAAACAAATATAATAATTGCTGAATAAATTTTCATAGGCTGACTAAGAAAACGAGCCTCGAAAAATTCTGGCATAGTAGATGCATTTAATTTGTGCGTCATTCTGCGAGTCCTTTTCGCAAGAACTACCCAAGCTAAAAGAGCACCAATAATTGCGTTTGCAACGCCAATCCAAATACCTGCAATACCAACCTGCCAACCAGTTTTACCAGCATAGCCAATAAAAATAACTGCCGAGAAATATGTAGTTCCATAAGCAAATGCGCTAAGCCAAGGACCAAGGTTTCTGCCACCTAATAAGAAGCCACTCATAGTTTGTGCATGATGACGAGTATAAAAACCAATCGCTACCATAATCACAACGAATATTGCCAAAGCAATTAAAGAAACTGTTTGAACCATTTTTAATTCCTCCACTTATTATATTTTAGTCTATATTTTACTATATTTTGCACATATTGTAAAGGAAAGTATTTAATAATATATATCTTTTTTTGTATAAAATGTATTATATCAAAAGTTTCACCAAGACAAAAAAAGCGTGAAGCTTAGCAAAATGCTAAAATTCACGCTTTTTGAATATTAAATCAATTAGTTATAATCAATTTCACTTCTTTTTAATTTTTTTGTAGGGTCAATTTTTAATTTACCTGTGCCATCATCACTAAAACCAAGTGATGCCCTCATTATTTCTTCATATGCCCAATGCGACTTAGACATATCTGGATATGGATTAACTTCGCTATCCACATCGTAACTGCTATCTCTGCCGATAAGACGGTTTATCATAGTAACATATTCTGCTCTTGTTAAAAGTCCATTTGGTTTGATAGTATTATCATTATAACCTTTTAGAATTCCTGCATCTACAAGGGCTTTTATAGGGCTATAGTATTTATTTTCGGTTGTTAAGTCCTTAAAGCTATTTGTTTTACTATCATCTGGTTGCATTCCCATTGAATATGCGATAATTTTGCTTGCTTCACCACGAGTAATTTCTGCACCTGGTCTTACTTTTCCAGTTGATTTATCAAATACGTCAATTGATGTCATATATTCAACTGCACTAAATGACCATCTGTTTGCTGCTACATCTGAAAAAGTTGCTTGACCTGGTTTTGCAAAGCCATCTAATTTATCATTTTGTTTAAGTAATCTATATAATAATGCTGCTGCTTCTTCTCTTTTTATAGTATCCTCTGCGCCCACTCCGCCCATTTCATATCCATACAAATATGCACAATCAAATGTAAGACGTACTGGTCTTTTTTCAGGAATTGGTATTGGTGTTGCTGTTGGAGCAGGTGTAGCCGTTGGCTCTGGAGTAGGAGTTGGGGTTGGTGTTGGTGTTGGTGTTGCCACTGGTGCTGGTTGCTTTATTTCTTTGTTTATTGCGCTATAAGCCAAATTATAAGGAGCACTATCCCATAATGTTGAATACGCTTGTGCTGCTGCTAATGTTTCAAAATAAATTGTAAAAACTTCATTTTTCGTTGTAGCAATGTTAGTTGCACTTACTATTACTTTGTAATTATATATGGTATCTGCTTTTACGTTTGCTATTATATATGGACTTATTTGTTGTGAAAAAATAGGTAATGATTCAACTTGATTAGCAGATGTCATATTTAAGAATGTGATACCATCACAACCACGAACCGCCGCTGCAGTCCCAGTATATATAGATATTCCACCCCAAGCATTGTTTTGTGTAACTACGTTATCAAAAACAATATTGTTAGAGTCTGTCAATGAAACACCAGTGCCTGCTGTTGTACCTTTAACAGTTACATTTCTAATTGTAGAATTGTTAACACCGTTAAGGTCAAGACCTGTTTTCTTAGAATTTGTTATATTGATATTTTCGATCGTTACGTTTTGAATAGTTGCACCACTATTTTTAATTTGTGGTTTTAATGCATAATGCTTTGAATTTATTAGGTTAAGGTTTTTAAAAATTACATCATCTGATTGAATACTAAAACCCCAAGTTGCAGTCGGGAATGTGCCAAGGTCTACTGTTGGGTAAACTCCCTGTGCATCTGCAATACCCTCTACCGTAGATGGTGCTTGCACATAAAAGGTTGATGTTGTTGTAATGTTTCCTAATATTTTTACATTTACCTGTTTGCTCATAAGTATTTGCCCTGTATATGTACCTGCCATAATTTTAATAGTATTACCTGCTACCGAAGCTGTAATTGCATTTTGAACTGTATCAAATGCACTTGTTCCAAATATTGCAGTTTCGTTGTTTACAGTTACTGTTGCGCCCTTAACTGTACCCTTTAAAGCTGAGCTTACATAAAGTGTGCCAGCAGGAACAGCTGGAATAGCAACTACTGCGAAGGTTAATTGCTGTAAACCTAAAAGTGATAAAACCAGTACCATTGAAAAAACTCTTCTGAAAAACTTGTTCATTTTTAAATCTCCTTTAAATTATATATTTTTGTTTTTATTAACCCTCGATATGCTTTTTTGAGTACAAAAAAGCCGTCTATACACCCAATACGAAGATTTCTCTACATAATAACGGTTAATAAACGGCAGCTGGCTGTCATATCCTTTCGGACTTAGACCCTTTAGCTTTGTGCAATTACCTTTCAGCAATTATACTTTTTGCGATTGTTATATTTACATAATATAATAAAATTTTACAATTGTCAACACCTTTTTTAAAATTATTTTAATTTAGTCCACTTTAAGCTAAGTGAATTTGTCACAACTGAAACAGAGCTTAGTGCCATTGCTCCTCCTGCGATAATTGGGTTTAAAAGCCCCAAGGCGGCAAAAGGTATGCCTATAATGTTATAAACAAATGCCCAAAATAGGTTCATTTTAATTTTATTGATTGTTTTTCTTGAAAGTCTAATTGCCATAGGAATAGTTTTCAAATTTCCACTCATCAAGGTTATATCTGCCGCCTCTATAGCAACATCTGTGCCTGTGCCAATTGCCATACCAATGTTTGCAGTTGCAAGTGCAGGTGCATCGTTTATACCATCACCAACCATTGCTACGATTTTGCCACCATCTTGTAGCTTTTTTACCTCTTGTGCCTTGTTTTCAGGCAATACCTCCGCAAGTATATTTGTAATACCAACTTGTTTTGCAATTGCATTTGCTGTACGCCTGTTATCGCCTGTTATCATATATACTTCAATGCCCATTTTTGAAAGCTCTGCAATAGCCTCCTTAGAATTATCCTTTAATGTATCCGCAACAGCAATTATAGCAGAAAATTTTCCGTCAATCGCCATTAGCATAGCAGTTTTTCCCTCGTCCTCTAATTTTTCTATTTCACCCTCTAATTTTTCAAAAGTTATGCTATTTTCGTTCATCAACCGTCTTGTTCCTATCAACACTTTTTTATCTTCAATTTGGGCTGCCACACCTTGACCAATAATGGCTTTAAAAGCTGTTGGGTCCTTTACTGATTCAAATTTAGCCTTTCCATTTTCGTATATCGCAACACCAAGCGGATGTTCTGATTTTTTCTCTGCGATCGCCGCAAGGTTAAGTATTTCATCTTGGTTAAAGCTTGAAAAGCAGATAATATCTGTTACATCTGGCTTTCCCTTTGTTATTGTGCCTGTTTTATCAAGTACAATTGCATTTACCTTATACGCTGTTTCAAGGTGCTCTCCACCCTTAAAAAGAATGCCATTTTCTGCTCCAATCCCTGTGCCAACCATTATTGCTGTTGGTGTAGCAAGCCCTAACGCACATGGGCAGGCTATTACAAGCACTGAAACAGCACTTATAATTGCCATTGTTATATCACTACCATTGCTAACGCCAAAATACCACGTTAAAAAGGTTAAAAACGCTATTCCTATTACAACAGGCACGAACACACCAGAAACAGTATCTGCTATCTTTTGAATAGGAGCTTTAGAGCCTTGTGCATCCTCCACCATTTTTATGATTTGTGCAAGCGCAGTGTCCTTGCCAACCTTTGTTGTTTTAAATTTAAAAGCACCGAATTTATTTATTGTTGCACCGATTACAGTATCTCCTGCCTTTTTTTCAACTGGTAAGCTTTCTCCTGTTAGCATAGCTTCATCAATTGACGAATTTCCATCAATTATTATGCCATCAACTGGAATTTTTTCACCTGGGCGAACAATTACAACGTCGCCCTTTTCAACAGCTTCAATTAGAATATCTACCTCTTTGCCATATCTTTCAACTCTTGCAGTTTTAGCCTGCAAGCCCATTAGTTTTTTTATTGCCTCGCTGGTTTTCCCCTTTGCAACTGCTTCAAGGTATTTACCAAGTAAAATAAGTGTTATTATTACAGCTGATGCTTCAAAATATAAATTTTTCATCATACCGTTTTGCGTAGTCTGAAAAAATGCATTGTAAACGCTGAAAAAATACGCAGCAGATGTACCCATTGCAACCAATACATCCATATTTGAACTCTTTGATTTTAAAGCATAATACGCATTTTTGTAAAACCTAAACCCTATAAAAAATTGAACAGGTGTTGCAATTATTAGCTGAAAAAATTCGTTATGCAAAAATGGCACATCAATTTTAAGCAAAGAAAGTATCATTGCAAGAATTAATGGAGAACTAAGTGCAGTTGAAACAAAAAGCGTCTTTCTAAGGCTTGATATCTCTTTTTCACGCTCTTCCTTTTCCTTATCACGGTTTTGTTCATCTTCCTTTTCAGCACCATAGCCAATTGCCTCAATAATCCCTATTATATCTGACGACTTAAGCTTTGAAGCATCATATTCAATAGTTGCCTTATTTGTTGCCAAATTAACCGTAGCAATTTCTATTCCATCTTCATTATTAAGTCTTTTTTCAACTCGTGCTGAACACGCCGCACACGACATTCCATCTATTTTAAGCTTGATATTCATAACTTCACCCTCCCATTTTCAACTGTCTTGATTATATCACCCAATTGTGTAGAAATTATGTTGTTTTATAAAATTTTGGTAATAAAATTATAAATTCAGTTCCTAAATTTGGCTTGCTTGTTACATTAATTGTACCATAATGTGCCTCGACAATCGCCCGAGCGATAGAAAGTCCAATCCCAGCGCCACCTGCAAGCCTATTTCTGGATTTATCTGCCCTGTAAAGCCTTTCAAAAATATGTGGCAAATCTTCTTCTGATATTCCACAGCCATTATCTTTAACTATTATATTTGTATATAATTCTGAATCCTCAATTATTACATTAACCCTGCCACCACTATCAGTATATTTTATGGCATTTGATAATAGGTTTATAATAACTTGGCTTATCTTGTCTTTATCAGCACGAATTTTTGCCATTCCATCTGCATAAATTTCTACACCTTTATTTTTAAACTGGCTCTCGAAATTCATTACAACATTTTTAATTAGTTCGCTAAGCTCAAAATCTGTCTTTTCAATATCTTTAATCTCATTCTCATACTTTGTTAATAGTTGCAAATCTCCAACCAATTTCTCTATTCTGATAATCTCCTCGTGACAGCTTTTAAGCCTTTCGGTGGTAGGTTGCCAAATGCCATCAATCATTGCTTCCATATGACTTTGCAGAGTTGAAAGAGGCGTTCTAAGCTCGTGTGCAACATCACCTGTTAACCTTTTTCTAAGGGTTTCCTGCCTTTGAAGTGTTTCAGCTAAATTATTCATTGTGTTTTCCAAATCGTTAATTTCTTTTGTAGACGTTTTTCCATATCCTTTTACTGTGTAATTTCCTTGTTCAATTAGCTTTGCGGTATTTATAACCCTGCCAATTGGTGTGCTTAAACGCTTTGCAAAAATATGTCCTAATAAGAACGAAATAATTATTGCAAAAATGGCAACCCAAAGCAAAGCCATATTTAAGGTATTTATAAAATGCAAATCCTCATCGTTAAAATAAAAAGGCCCATAAAAACCAATTTCTACTGTTCCAATATCCTTTATTTGATAGCTACTAACGGTGTATTTACCGTTAAAGGATGGGTATTTGCTGGACATATTATCTGCCATATGTTGTAGCATTTGCTGACACATACCATCATTGTGCGCTGTTGCATCCCAAATAGTTTTACCTTTTAAATCTTGAACCTTTACAATTTGCCCTTGTTCAAGTGCCTTTATACCAATATTTTCGATAAAATCAATATCAAAATTGCCATATTTATCATATTGCTGATTTATAAGGTTAACAATGTCCATATTGCTATTTTGTTGTTTTTCAATTACATAGTCTTTAAAATGGCTTTCTATCATTAGCTTTCCAAATACACCAGTAAAAATAATTAATAATGATGATATAAAAACAAACATAATCGTAAGCTTAGTTCTTAATTTAAACGTCATTTTATGACCATTAGCCTTTCAGGCTCATAAATTTTTATGAAACTTTTGACCTACACCAAACCTTGAGCCAGATAAGGCGTATAAATGGTCATATGCACATCTGCGTTTCGCCAAAGGCGAAAATATCGCAGGTGCAATAAATTCAAGGGTTAAGTCTGAAAGTTTCTTTCAGACTTAACACCACCAAATCTATAACCAACACCATGAATTGTTAAAATATATAAGGGCTCTTTTGTGTCACTTTCTATCTTTTTTCTCAAATTTTTAATGTGGCTATCAATTGCTCTGTCAAAACCCAAAAAGTCGTCACCCATTATTTTTATAATAAGCTCATCCCTTGTGAAAACCTTTGATGGATTTTTAGCAAGAGTAATTAAAAATTTATATTCATTAGGCGTAAGGTTTACTATTATATTATTTTTTCTAACCTCATGCTTTGTATTATCTATAACAAGTTCCCCATCATTAAATGTAATAATATCACTTAAAACGGTATTATCCGTCTTAGTTCTTCGTAGAAGTGCATTTACCCTTGCAACTAATTGTCTTGGGCTAAAAGGCTTTGTAATATAATCGTCTGCACCAATGTTAAGCCCCTCTAAGATATCTTCCTCTTCAACCTTTGCAGTTAGCATAATTATTGGAACTCGGTTTTTTAGGCGTATTGTCTTGCATATTTCCATACCAGAAACATCTGGAAGCATTAAGTCAAGTATTATTAATTGATAATTACCCTTTTCAAAAATTTCCATAGCTTCCCTACCATTATAAGCACAGCTTACAGCAAAGCCACTGTTTTCAAGATATGATTTTATAACCTCAACTATTTTAGGTTCATCATCAACTATAAGAATGCTTTGTTCCTCTGCCATAATTATCACCACCTAAGCATTTATTGACTCTATTATACCATAAAATTATGTATATTTCATGTATTTATCAACAATTCAAAAAATACACAACATTACGCATAAAGTAATTATGAATAGGCGAATAATAAAACATATTATATTATGAAAGGCAAATGATACTTATTATGACACAGTTACAAAAAGTTAGAACTGCACCACCATTACCAAAGGAAAAGTTTGATGAGCTTGGTGCTTTTATTGATAATTTAGAAACAAGCGAAGGTGCTTTAATTGAAATACTCCATAGAGCACAAAAAATATTTGGCTATCTGCCAAGAGATGTTCAGCTATATGTTTCAAGAAAATTAGGAATTCCAGGCGCAGAGGTTTATGGTGTTGTCAGCTTTTATTCATACTTTACTACAACGCCAAGAGGGCAACATACTATAAACGTATGTATGGGCACTGCTTGCTTTGTTAGAGGTGCTGATAAAATTATTAATGCTGTTAAAGCAAATTTGGGAATAGAGTCAGGCGAAACCACCGAAGATAATATGTTTACCTTAAAGGATATACGTTGCATTGGTGCGTGTGGTTTGGCTCCTGTTGTAATGGTTGACGACAAGGTTTTCGGACGTGTTAAAGAAACTGATATTGACGAGATTATCAATTTTTATCGAGCAAAGGAGATTACAAAATGAAAATTAAATCACTTGATGAATTAATTAAAATACGAGATGAAAGTAAAAACAAAGTAAACCTAAGGCAACAAGTTGAAGGCTCTGATGAAGAAATCGAAATACTAATTGGAATGGCGACCTGTGGAATTTCTTCTGGTGCAAGAGAAACCTTGAACGCATTTGCGGAAGAACTTAATAATCAAGATTTAAATAATGTTAAGGTTATAACAGTTGGTTGCATTGGATATTGTCATTCAGAGCCAATAGTTCAAGTTAATGTACCTAATCAAAAACCAATATTCTATTGCAATGTAAAAAAGGATAAAGTACACGATATTGTTGAGAAGCACATAAAAGGTGGCAAACCAATAGAAAAATTTATTATAAATATAGACTTTGAAAAAGCTTAAAATAGGAGGCACGCTATGTCAGTGACACGAACAAATATTTTAGTCTGCGAAGGCACGGGTTGCCTATCCAGCGATAGTGAAAAGGTTCTTAAAAACCTACTTCTAATTATAAAAGCCCGTGGATATGAAAACGAAGTTAGCGTTATAAAAACTGGATGCTTTGGCTTTTGCGAGCAAGGTCCAATTGTTAAAATAGAACCTGACAATGTCTTTTATGTGAAAGTAAACCCAAAGGATGCAAAGGAAATAATCGATGAACATATTATAAAGGGCAGAACTGTCGATAGGCTTTTATATGTAACGCCTGAGGATAAACAAAAAGTGCAAAAGCAAGAGAATATGCCTTTTTATAAAAAACAGTATAGAATTGCGCTTAGAAATTGTGGACAAATTAACCCTGAAGATATTTACGAATATATCGCTTTTGGTGGATTTATCGCATTAGGGAAAGTTCTAACCGAGATGTCAAGAGATGATGTTATAAACGAAATTAAAAAGTCTGGTCTTCGTGGGCGTGGTGGTGGTGGCTTTCCAACAGGGCTTAAATGGGAAATTACAAAAAAGCAGGAAAACGAAGAGAAATTTATAATTTGTAATGCCGACGAGGGTGACCCTGGCGCTTTTATGGATAGAAGCATTTTAGAGGGTGACCCACAAAGTGTATTAGAAGCTATGGCAATTGGCGGCTATGCAATTGGTGCAAAAAAAGGCATTATATATATTCGTGCAGAATATCCTCTCGCAATTGCAAGGCTTACTAATGCAATTAACCAAGCAAGAGAGCTTGGGCTTTTAGGAGAAAATATATTCGGTACAACCTTTAGCTTTGACATTAGCTTAAAATATGGCGCTGGTGCTTTTGTGTGTGGCGAGGAAACAGCGCTTATAAATTCATGCGAGGGTAAACGTGGTGAGCCAAATTATAAGCCACCTTATCCAGCCGAAGAGGGCTTTTGGGGCTATCCAACCTGTGTTAATAATGTTGAAACCTTTGCAAATATCGTACCTATAATAATAAATGGCTCAAAGTGGTTTTCGTCAATCGGTACTGAAAAAAGCAAAGGCACAAAGGTTTTTGCCTTAGCAGGAAAGGTGAATAATGTAGGGCTTGCAGAAGTTCCATTTGGTGTAACATTTAGAGAAGTTATATTTGACATTGGTGGTGGAATACAAGATGGGCATAAGTTTAAGGCAGTTCAAACAGGAGGGCCATCTGGCGGTGTTATAACAGAGCGAGATTTGGATACACCAATAGACTACGAAAACCTAATTGCCATAGGCTCTATGATGGGCTCTGGTGGTATGATTGTTATGGACGAGCGTGATAATATGGTGAATATTGCAAAGTTTTATATACAGTTTTCTATGGATGAATCGTGTGGAAGGTGTACTCCATGCAGAATAGGCACAAAAAGGCTATATGAAAAGCTAAACAATATAACAAGCGGAAAGGCAGCGATGTCCGATTTAGATGAATTAAAGCAGCTCGCATATATGGTAAAGGAAGGCTCATTGTGTGGGCTTGGGCAAACTGCCCCTAATCCAGTTATAAGCACATTAAAGCATTTTTTGGACGAATACCTTGCATTTATTAAAGAGGAAGATGCCACGCATTCCGAGGAAAAATTTGAGGCTAAAAATAAAATTGGAGTTAAATCATAATTATGGAATCAAATAATATGCTACACATTAAAATAAATCATCAAGACTTATATGTTCCAAATGGCATAACCATATTAGAAACAGCGATACAAGCAGGGGTTAAAATACCTACGCTTTGTCACCTTGATTTGCATGATATAAAAATGGTCAACAAAACTGCCTCTTGTAGAGTGTGTATGGTTGAGCTTGTCGATAGCAAAACGAATAGAAATAAGCTTGTTCCAGCCTGCGTAACAACAGTAAGTGATGGTATGGAGGTGCTTACCCACACCACAAAGGCGATTAACGCAAGGCGAATGTCGGTCGAGCTTTTATTATCTAATCATCCAAATGAATGCTTTACCTGTCCTAAAAATACTGAATGTGAATTGCAATCCTTAGCAGCAGAATTAGGCATTAGGCATATTCGATTTGAAGGCGAGAAAATGCATTATCCCATTGATTCTTCAAGTGATGCTATCGTGAAAAATTCAGATAAATGTATATATTGTAGGCGATGCGAAACTATGTGCAATATTGTTCAAACCTGTGGAATTCTTTCGGGAATAGGGCGTGGTTTTGAAGCCTTTGTTGGGCCTGCCTTTAATATACCAATGGTTGAATCCTCCTGTACATACTGTGGGCAGTGTGTACAGGTGTGCCCCACTGCAGCGCTTACAGAGGTTAACCATACTAATAGAGTTTGGGAAGCATTAAATAATTCAGATAAGCACGTTATAGTTCAAACTGCCCCTGCAATTCGCGTTGCAATTGGGGAATTATTCGATATGGAGCCTGGAACTATTGTAACTGGAAAGCTTGTAACAGCCTTGAAAAGAATGGGTTTTGCACAGGTTTTCGATACAGATTTTGGCGCAGACCTTACAATTATGGAGGAAGCCTCTGAAATTATATATCGCTTAAATAATAATAAGACACTACCGATACTCACAAGCTGTTGCCCTGCGTGGGTTAAATTTATCGAGCATCAATTCCCAGAGCTTTTAGAGGTGCCATCAACCTGTAAATCACCACATATTATGTTTGGTACAATAGCAAAAACGTATTACGCAGAAAAAAATGGCATTGACCCAGATAAAATTGTTGTGGTTTCTGTTATGCCTTGTATTGCTAAAAAAGCCGAGGCAAAACGCCCAGAGCTTACTAAGGACGAGCATAATAATGTTGACATTGTTGTGACTACAAGGGAGCTTGCACGAATGATTAAAGAGGCAGGAATTAATTTTAAAGAGCTACCAGATAGTGAATATGATAAGCCACTTGGCGAAACAACCGGTGCATCTGTTATTTTCGGCACAACAGGTGGCGTTATTGAAGCGGCACTTCGTACTGCTTCCGAATGGATTACTGGCAGAGAACTTGAAAATATTGATTTTGAAAATTTAAGAGGCTCGAATGGTCTTAGAAAGGCTACTGTAAAAATTGGTGATAGAGAGCTTTTAATTGGTATTGCAAGTGGGCTTGGTAACGCTCGTGAGCTACTTGAAGAAATTCGAGATGGCAAAACAAAGTATGATGCGATTGAAATTATGGCTTGCCCTGGTGGTTGCGTAGCAGGGGGCGGTCAACCATATCATCATGGAAATTATGAAATAATTAAAAAGCGTCAACAGGCTATTTATGAGGAGGATAAAAATAAACCTATTCGGAAATCCCATGAGAATTCTGAAATTATTAAATTATATAAAGAATATATTGGTGAGCCTTTCGGCGAAACTGCCCATAGATTACTTCACACACATTATGAAGAGCGTGAAAGGATATAAAGATTAGACCGTAAATGCTTTGCATTTACGGTCTTGTTAAATATTATTTAGTTGATAAAATTAAGCTTGTTTTTCCTTCAACAGTAAATTTCCCCATATTGGCAGGAACGAAAATCGAATCACCCTTATTACATTTTAATTCCATATCTTGATATTTTACTAATCCATTTTCTAAAAATAGAAGTGATATAAATGATTTATCATCTGCAACAAGCTCTGCTTTTGTTTCAACATCAATTTTTGTAACATTAAAATACCCACAGCCTACAAGAAGTGTAGAGCTATAACCATTATATTTTACAGGTTCACCTTGTGGCTTACCATTTGGAATGTTTTTAGTCAAGTTAGAAACATCAATTGATTTAACAATATGAAGTTCTCTTAACTTACCATCTGCGCCAACACGACCATAATCGCTAACTCTATAAGTTACATCTGAATTCTGTTGTATTTCAGCTATCACAAGGCCTTCACCTATTGCATGAACCGTGCCTGGTGTTATAAAGAAAGTATCGCCCTTTTTACACTCTACAAAATTCATCACCTCTAAAAGTGTATTATCTTTAATCCTCTGAGAATATTCATCCCTCGTTAAATCCCTATTAAAGCCACATAAAATGCCAGAGCCCTCTTCTGCATCAACAACATACCACATTTCAGTCTTACCAAATTCGCCTTCATTTTTCAGTGCATAGCTATCATCTGGGTGAACCTGTATTGAAAGTTTTTGCTTTGCATCAATAAATTTAATAAGAATTGGAAATTTATCACCTTGACTAAAGCCTTCACCTATACAATGCACACCAAGCTTGCTAATAACCTGTGAAAGTGTTTGCCCTTTTAATTCTCCATTTTCTACTATGCTTTGACCGTTATTATGTGCAGATAATTCCCAGCTTTCAGCCGTTATATCAAAATTAGTAGATTTATTCCATTCGTTTTTCAGTTTATTACCACCCCAAAGATAATCTTTAAAGGCAGGAGCCATTTTCATTGGGTACTTTTTTTTTTCATTGCCAGCAAAAAGCATAGCAGCACCAATTATTCCAGCATCATTCCCCAAAGTTGCACGCTCTACTTTTGGTACGAATGTATACGAACCTGCATAGCTATACTTTTTTACATACTCGTTTAGTGGGTTAAACAGACCTTCTCCCTCGTTTGCAACGCCACCGCCTAAAAGAATTACTTCAGGGCGGAATATGTTCGTAATGTCTACTAAAAATTCTCCAATATATTTTATATATGTATTTACAACATTTTGACCAACGACATCACCTTTTTTTGCAGCATCAAATGCTGTGCGACCGTCAGTATTATCTATATTTGCGTTTACAATTTCATTCATTAGAGATTCTGGATTATTAGAAATTGCAGCTTTTGTTTGACGTATTAAACCAGTTGCAGACGCATACGCTTCAACACAGCCATTTCTTCCACAGGTGCATTTTTCACCATCTAAAACAAGTAATGTATGCCCAATTTCAGCGCCTGCTGAATCTATACCCTCGTATATTTTACCATCAATTATAATTCCACCACCAACACCTGTTCCAAGCGTAACCATAACAACATTTTGCTTGCCCCTTGCAGCTCCTCCATAAACCTCACCTAAAGCCGCACAATTTGCATCATTACTTATGTAAATTGGTATATTTAGTTTTTCTTTCATTTTAGCAACAATTGGAATGTTTTTAATAGGAATATTATTAGAATATACAATAACACCCTTTTTAGAATCAATAGTTCCTGGTATTCCAATTCCTATTGAGTTTACATCCGTAATCTGAATTTTAGTATCAGATATAACAGCTTCAACTGTTTTAACCATATCTGATATTATTTCATCAAAATTTCTTGTAGCATTAGTTGGCACACTATGCTTTGATATAATTTTACCTTGCTCATCTACAAGTCCTGTTGCAATATTTGTTCCACCTAAATCTATTCCAATATTATACATAATTTTCACCTTTCTGTTTTAAGCATTAGCTTTATTTGTATTAGTATATCATATTATATATAATGCTTCAATATCTTTATTAAAAAAAGTTACGAAGTAACTTGCTTGCAAGCAAGCCCCTAAATGGGGTGATGATTGCTTGCGTGAAGAAATTACTACGTGTTTTTTATTATATGTGAATTTTTAGAGTAATTTCATAGCAAATGAAAAAAGATAATTTCTGTTAAATTCAGAAATTATCTTTTTTCTGCTATAATTAAAATATATTACTTTTACTTCTTAAAATTTTTATAAATGTTTCAACAATATCTGGGTCAAACTGCGTTGACGAGCAAGCTCGCAATTCTTCAATGCCCTCATCAAAGGTTTTTGCAACACCATACGGTCTATTTGAAGTCATCGCATCAAAGCTATCGGCAACAGTTAGAATTCTTGCAAGATATGGTATGTCATTGCCTAATAAATTTCCTGGGTAACCCTTTCCATCAAACCTTTCATGGTGATAAAGAATAATTGGAATAGCATCAGCCAAGGATTTAACTGGGGAAATAATCTCCACACCAAATGTTGGATGCTGTTTTAGCAAGACCCATTCTTCATTTGTAAGTGGCATTTTTTTGTTTAATACTTCTTGTGGCATATTTATTTTGCCAATATCATGAAGATATGCTCCATACTTCAACATTTTCTTTTCATTGGTGCTAAGGTTTAACACATCTGCAATAAGCCCACAATAAATTACAACTCTTTCAATATGCCTATATGTATATTTATCTTTTGAATTAATTATACTAATGAGTGTTCTCATAGAGCTTACTATTTCTATATCATCACCGTCAATGTCACCCTTTAATTCCTCTAAAACGGAGTGATATGTTTCTACCCTGTTTCTATGGAAACTTTTTGCTCTATATAATGCATCATCTGCATATTTTATAAGCTCTTCTTTATTTTTAGCTTTAGATGGAAAGGATGAAACCCCTATAGATACAGTAATTTTGCTGATTTCTGGAAATTTATTAACAAATGCAGCTTCAATATGTAGCCTTATTTTTTCAGCAAAAGCAACTGCCGTTTGTTCTGTTGTTTCGTTCATTAAAATTGTAAATTCCTCGCCACCATATCTTGCAGGTAAGTAAATTTTAGATGAGTAACTTTTTAAAATAACACCTATTGCCTTTAGAACTTCATCACCTTCTTGATGTCCATAAAGGTCATTAAAATACTTAAAGTAATCTATATCCATAAACAGCAAAGAAAGTGGTTTGTTATTTTCTTTAGCTGCATTTATTTGCTCGTTTAGTTTTGCTTGAAAATATCCATGAGAATATAAGCCTGTTAAATCGTCTGTTATCGCTATGTTTGCCATTTTCAAGCTATATTCCATCTCTACACTTCGATAATAGCCTAAAAGCCATGTAGTCATTATGTAAACACCACATAAAATTAGGTCAATTTGAAAATAAGGATTAGGCCTTATAGGAACCGCAATTAAATCAATAGCTAAAATGATAGCGGAGCAAATGGAGCTAACTATAATACCATATCTAACACCGTGCTGTATTGTAACCGAAATCATTATAAAAAGAAATATTATTTTATAAGGGCTTAGGTTCATGCCTGAAACAAGGATTAGTATTGTATCAAGAAATACAAAAGTATATATTTCTACAATATCATATATTATTTGCTTGTTAGTTTCAAATACAGAATTAATATATCTTTTACGGTAATATGTAACAAGAATAATTGAAAGAATAAGTAATACAAAAACAGTAATTATAGCTATAAAGTTTTGGTATTGTATTAACAATAGTTGAAATTTAAAAAAGCCAATACTAACAAATGGCAATTTTGGCATCTCTATAAATACCGCAATCGCAAGAAAAATTAGCGAAATTAATTTAGTTGTTATTACCAATTCTCCAATTTTAAGTTTTTTCTCATTATCAAAATGGTACAATAATTTCACCTCAATATCATTAGTCAATTTTTTAAAATTGCAGAGGGGGATATCCCCCTCTGCTTTGAGGTTCTAACCAAGAATTTCAGGTTCTTTTGGTTGGTGGTGTCCCCAGTAACAAGCACCAACGGAGATAGCTGTAGCAACAAGAGTTAATATTGTTGCACCTACTGTAGCCATAAAAAATGTAAATTTTTTCATCATTTTTCACCTCCCTCAAAATTTATATATCTAAAGGGCGCTTCAATTATGTATGAAGTTAGATGCCCAAAAGAAGTTAGTGTAAAGCCTTGCCACAAATATCCTGTACAAATTAGGGCTATGTAAGTTAGCAAGTTTGTAGTTCTCGAATAGTAGCAAAATACCAAAATAAAAAGGCAGATTATTGTGTAAATATAAAGTGTACGAATTGATTTTGCCTTTAATTCTTTGACATGGGTATGCACTTGACTAAGGTTTAATTAAATGTTAGAATAATTACATGAAAGAGTATCCAATGAACTTAACGGAATTTGAAAAAGAATTTAG